>LHCFR02800__coassemble_452_pt1 | contig 47243 bp, 39 predicted proteins | sample LHCFR02800__metabat2_low_PE_075 | metagenome-assembled genome bin LHCFR02800
TGCAGCAGCGTGAAGCGGCGCAGCTCTTCGCCCAGCAGCGCCTGGGTGCGGCGCGCCTCCTGCAAGAAGGCATCGTCGCCCCGCAGCGCATACATCTGCCACATCAGTGCGGGCCAGAAGCCCGCAGTCCACCAGCTGTTGCCGTCGTAAGGCGGGGGCGTGAAGCGCGCCCCCTCGCTGCCGTAGGGAATCGCCGGCTCGCGCACGGCCAGCGGGATCGCGCGCTGCAGCTTGCGCGCGGCCAGATCCAGGGCGTTCTCGTAGCGTCGCTCCATACGTCATGCCTCCTGTCGGTTGTGGATCGGCGCGGGCCGGGCGTCGGCCTGCGCGGTGAAGGTGCGGTCATGGCGGGCGGCGGGCGGGGCCTGCAGCATCAGGCGGTACAGGCTGCCGCGGAAGCAGCGGGCCATGCGCGGGTCGTCCACGGGCCGCTCTTCGACGCGCGCCTGCAAGTCGGAGTCAAAGCGCAGGCGCAGGCGTCCGGCGCACAGGCAGCCGGGGCCGGCCGGCACGGGCCGCTCGCGCAGCAGGAATACCCACGTCACCTCGCGCGGCGCGTCCAGCTCGATCCTCTCGCGCAGGCGCAGTTCGGGGCCGGCCTCCAGCGCCAGGTTGCGCAGGCAGGTTTTGACGCCGGCCTCGGGTCCGTAGGCGGGGGCGATGTCCAGCTCCAGGCCGCCGGGCGTGGGGCGCACGGCGCGCGCGGCGCGTTCGCGGCCGGGCTGCTGCTCGCGCCCGCCGATGAGCGGCACGTTGTGCCAGGCGGCGCGCACGTTCCACAGCGTGTAGCGCGCATCGGAGAAGGTCTTTTGCGTGTAGGTCATGTTGCCCGCGTCGACGATCAACGGCTCGTCCCCGGCGTAGAGCATGAACGAGCCCACGTCGTTGTGGTTGTGGCTCTCGCCGTTGTGGCCGCCCTTGCAGCACAGCGTCAGCCCGTCCAGGGCGCGCACGCGCAGCTGTAAGTCGGGCAGGTACACGTCCCGGGCGGGCGCGGGCGGGGGCAGCGGCGTGCGCGCCGGATGAAGCAGCAGATTCAGCGCGCGCCACAGCTGGGGCGTGTCGGAAAACTGATCTGCCAGCGCGCCGCGCGTGGCGCGGCCCAGCGCGCGCAGGGCGTCGTCGCCGGTCAGCTCGCCCGCGCGCTCCAGGCGCTCGCCGCTGAGCAGCGGGCGCGCGTCGCAGTCGGCAAAGTTGACGAACCATCCGCCGCCCAGGTAGGCGCGCGCGGGGAATGCGAGGATGCGCCGCAGCTTGGCGTCGTCCCAGAAGACCGCGCGGCCGTCCGTGGCCAGCGCCAGCAGCTCCAGGCAGTCCAGCAGCGCGCCGCCGGCCATGTTCCAGTAGCCCGCGCCCTCGTCGCAGCCCCCGTCGTCGGGAAGGCACGCGAGGTAGCGGTCGAGCATCTCGCATCCGCGCTCCAGACGCGCGCACAGGCATTCGGGGCCGTCCGGAGCGAGCAGCGCGCAGAGCATGACGTTGGAGACGATCCAGGGCGTCCAGTTGTTGAGGTCCCTGCGGGTCAGGCCCATCCACCACAGGTCGTCGCGCGTGTCGAAGGGACGCAGCACGCGCCGGTCGATCTCGCGCCAGGCGCGCTCGCGCAGCATGGGCGTGACGGCGTCCAGCGGATCGTGCAACAGCTCGCATGCGAGCGCGAGGATCATGCCGGTCTGCGCGGCGAACAGGTCCAGGCCGGGCCGGTCGGGGTCGGGCAACGGGCGTTCCGGCGTGGAGTCGTTGTGCGCGCTGATGATCCAGGAGGTCTCCTCGCACAGGGTCCACAGGCCGTCGGCGGCCTGCAGCACGTCCTGCGGATCGCCGCCTGCGCACACGCCCAACAGCGCCGCGCAGAGCTTGCGGCGGCGCTGGAAGTATGGCTCCTCAAAGGCGCGGCGGCTGCCGTCGCGCACGAAGGCCATGTATTGCCCGGCGGTCAGCAGCGCATAGGGCTGATCGCGGTATTGATCTGCGAGGCCAAGCGCCTGGGCGCGCAGGTCGGGATCCAGGTCCCGCCATGCGCGTGTCCCCGCGCGGGGAAAGGGACAGCCGGGCTGTCCGGCGAGCAGGGCGCGCAACGGATGGCGCGCGAAGAACTCCCCAAACAACGGCACGCACCTCCCTGTGAATTACGGTGCATATTCGACGGAGCGGATGGCGCTCAGGGGGAAGAAGACCTGCCGCACGCGGCCGATGATGTCGTTGCGCTCGATGGGGCCGACGTCGCGGCTGTCGAGGCTGTTGGGCCGGTTGTCGCCCATAACGAAGTAGTAGCCGGGCGCGAGGGTGATGGGGCCCAGGTCGTCCAGGCTGAGATGAACGAGCATGTCCTGCGGGATGTATTCGCCGTCGACATAGAGCACGCCGTCGCGCAGCTCGATCGTCTCTCCGGGCAGGCCGAATACGCGCTTGACGTTGAGGGTCTGTCTGTCGCCGGGGTAATAGCAGGCGACGATGTCGAATCGCTCGGGGTCGTCGAACAGATACGGATATTTTTCCACGATCACGTATTCGCCGTCGTGGAGCGTTTCGAGCATGGACCGGCCGTCGACGCGCACGGGTTCGGCGATGTAGGCGCGCACAAAAGCGGCGGTGAGCAGCACCGCCGTAAAGACGAGCAACCACTCGAGCAGCTCGCGTGCGCCCCGGCCGCCGGGGGGTTCCCGCGCGGGTTCCTGCGGCGCGAGGGCCGCGCCCCATACGCTCTCATCGCGCATGCTCTCCCCCCTTCGCGGCGTGCGGGGATCACTCGTCGATCCTGCGCATGTTGTCCAGCGGATAGACGATATACTGCACGTGGGCGACGATCTGCGAGCGCTCCAGCGCGCCGACCTCGGGGTTGCGGCTGTCGTTGGAGTTGTTGCGGTTATCGCCCATGACGAAGTAGTGCCCCTCCGGCACGGTGTAAGGTCCAAAGTCGGCGACGCTTTCGGTGCGGGCAAAATCCTGCGCGACAAACTCGCCGTTCACGTACAGCTCGCCGGCGCGCAGCTCGATCGTCTCTCCGGGCAGGCCGACGACGCGCTTGACGAAGTCCTCCTGCACCTCGCCGATGCCCAGCAGGCCCGGACGCATGCGGCCGGGGTAATGGCAGATGACCACGTCAAAGCGCTCGGGATCGCCCAGCAGGTAGTCGTACTTGGTGGCGATGAGGAACTCGCGATCCTGCAGGGTGTTCATCATCGACTGGCCGTCGACCATGACCGGCACGAACACGAACGTGCGCACCACAAAGGCGATCACGCCCGCCACGACAAAGACCATCACCCACTCAAACACTTCCCGCTTCCAGCTCTTTTTGGGCTTTTCCCGCTTTCCGGCCTCGGCCGCTTCCGCCTTGGGCGCCGTCCCGGCCGCTTCAGGCGAGACGGCCATGTTCTCCGTGCGTCCGGATTCGTTTTCCGCCATGTCAAATCTCCTCTTTTCCGTTTGCCTGCGCCTCGTCCTGCGGGGCGCGCGCGACGCGCTTTTTCATGCGCTTGAGGAATGCGGCGCGGTCCATCATGACGATGCGGCCGCAGCCCGTGCAGCGGATCTTGACGTCCGCGCCCACGCGGATGACGGTCCAGCGGTCGCTGCCGCAGGGATGGGTCTTGCGCATCTGCACCAGGTCGCCCAGCTGCAGGTCGTCCATGTCGCCGCCTCCTCTCGCCCGTCCTGCAGGGGACGGGAAACTCATTTGTATATTATATCAACAATGCGTTCGCTTGGCAAGCGCGGCGGCGGGCCAAAAGTTGGCGCAGCCCTCATGAGAAGATGCGGCGCGCACGGATGAAGATCGTGCGGTCCACGGGCGTGTAGCCGGTCAGCAGCACGGTGTAGCACGCGTCGCTGAGCGGGTACGCGCCGCCCATGCGGGCGCGGATGTCGTGGCTGCCGAACGCGGGCCCGATGGCGAGGGCGTCGCCCCGGGGGCCGGTGATCTCGATGTCGCCGTCCAGGATCGTCACCTGCTCGCCGGCCCGCATCAGCTGCGTAAAGTGCTGCGTGCGGATGCGCCCGCCGGGCAGCAGGCCGATCTCCACGCGCACGGGCAGGCGGTCGACGCCCTGCGTGCGGATGTGCAGCCGCACCCCCTCCTCTGTCAGTTCGGCCTCGACGAGGGTGTGCAGGCCCTCGGCCGTCAGGCGCTCGCGGGCGGCGTTGTCCATGCGCCACCAGTCGCTGGTCTGCGGCTTTTGGTCAAACGGCTGATAGTACCAGACCGGCGCGCGCCCGCTCAGGCGGAAGCCGCGCTCGGTGCGCTCCAGCGTCTCGGGCACGAAGTTGCGCTGGTCGCACAGGTTCTGATAGATCGCCATGTACAGAGGCAGCGCGCCGCTTTGGAAGTACAGGAAGTTGGGCTTCCCTCGCATGAGCGTCAGCGAAAAGCCGCCGCGGCGCACGCGGGCGATGTCGCTGTGTTCAAAGAGCCGGTCGTAGCGCAGGAACGGGGGTTCAAAGGGCGTCTGCGCGCCAAAGCCGTCCATCTGGGGCAGCAGCAGCAGCCACTCCACGCCGTCGGGCCACGTGCCGCGGCGGCGGCAGTCCTGGTAGATCCACTCGGCCATCGCGCCGAAGTCCTCGCGGCCCAAGAAGTAGCCGGCCATCAGGTACAGCGGATAGTACGTGTCCAGGTAGATCTTCTTGCCCATGTCCTGGCGGGTGGAGTTGTTTGTGAACACCGATCCGTCCGGGTCGATGTAGCAGTACATCATCTCCAGGTTCTTTTCAGCCGCATGCAGGAACGTCCTGTCCCCCGTGGCCATGTACAGGCGCAGCATCTGGTCGTCGTTGACCTGGTTGTAGTTGCCCGCGCTGCGCTCGGCGAACTCGCCGTCCTCGTTGATGTCCAAGCCCTCGCGCAGGTACGCCCGCGCACGCGCCTCCAGCTCGCGCCGGCCGGTGATCTTGGCGCAGTGCAGCAGGCACGCCGCGATCGCCCAGCGGTGGTTGGGCGTGTGGAAGCCGCCCGCCGCGATGCCGGAGGCGGCGCTGTCGATCAGGCGCAGCAGCGCCGGGCGCAACCACGCCGCCCGCGCGTCCTCGCAGCGCTCCAGCAGCCACCAGGCGTTCAGCACCGCGTTGATCATGAAGGCGGTGTCGGGCGCGGAGGCGACGTTGCAGCTGAGCAGGTCGACGCATCCGCCGGGGCGCTGGTGCGCGCGCAGGTAGGCCAGCGCGGCCGTCAGCGCCGCCTTCACCCGCTCGGACAGGTAGTGCGCGCTGTCCTTCGTCACATAGCCGCACGCCAGCGCGCTCAGGTCAAACCCGCACTGGCGGCTCTCCACGTGCAGGTCGTCCTCCATGAATCCGCCGTAGTCCCCGCTGCACTCATCCAGCACCTGGCGCGCCATCAGGCGCTCGATGTGCGCATCCAGGCGCGTGAGCAGCTGTGCCGCATGTCCCCGCATGGTCTTCCCCTCCATGTGTGTCGGGCGGGCCCGGGCCCGTCCGCCTCGTCATACGCCATCATGATACCATCGCCCTGGAAAATCCGCAAGTCGCATTTGTGCCGTGTGGATTTGGGTGTTTTGATAAATCATTTGTGTCGTTTCTGCGCACCATGCGCGTATATGCCTAAAATATCTCCCGTTTTTGCTTTACAATGGACGAAAAAACCTCTACAATAGCCATAGAACGGACGGCGACGGCGCAGGCCATGCGGGCCATATGACGCGCGACATCCAACAAGGAGGGAATCGGTATGCCCTGGTTTACGCAATCACCGCGGGCGCTGGACATCGTGCCGGTGGGGCGCATTGCGGTGGACTTCAACCCGACGGACTATAACCGCCCGCTCTCGCAGAGCGAGCACTTCAACAAATACCTGGGCGGCTCGCCGGCGAACATCGCGGTGGGCATGGCGCGCCTGGGGCGGCGCGTGGGCTTTCTGGCCAAGATCTCGGACGACGCGTTCGGCGACTTCGTGCAGGGCTTCTTCGAGCGCGAGGGCATCGACGTGAGCCACGTGACGCGCTGCCGGAACGGGGAGAAGTTGGGCCTGACGTTTACGGAGATCCTCTCCCCCACGCAAAGCAGCATCCTCATGTACCGCGAGGGCGCCGCGGACCTTGCGCTGCACCCCTGCGACGTGGACGAGGCGTACATCGCCGGCACGCGCGCGCTGCTGATCTCGGGCACGGCGCTGAGCGCGAGCCCGTCGCGGGAGGCGGCGCTCAAGGCGCTCGCGCTGGCGCGGCGGCTGGGCGTGACGGTCGTCTTCGATGCGGACTACCGCGCCTATACCTGGAAGGGAGACGACGAGATCGCCGTATATACGAGCCTGGTGGCCGAGCGCAGCGACATCATCCTGGGCTCGCGCGAGGAATTCGACCGCATGGAGCGGCTGCTGGGCCTGGCGGGCACGGACGAGGCCAGCGCCGCGCACTGGCTGGGGCTGGGCGCGAAGCTGCTGGTCATCAAGCACGGCCGGGAGGGCTCGCGGGCGTACGCGCCGGGCGAGGCGTACCGGGTGCTGCCGTTTCCGGTGGAGGCGCTCAAGGGCTTCGGCGGGGGCGACGGGTACGCGTCGGCGCTGCTGCACGGGCTGATGGCGGGGCGTCCGCTTGCGCAGGCGCTGGAGATGGGCAGCGCGTCAGCGGCGATGCTCGTGGCCAGCCATGCGTGCTCGCGCGACATGCCGGACGAGGCGTCGCTCATGGCCTTCATCGAGGAAAAGAAGCGCGCGTGCGGCGGGGTGGTCTTCCCGCTGTGAGCGCCATAGACAAGGAGGAGACGCACATGCCGCAAGGGACCCTGGAACGGCTGCGCCCGTACATCGACGGGGCGTATGTCCAAAGCCGCACGGAGAAGTTCACGACCGTCTACGACCCCTCCACGGGCGAGGCCATCGCGCAGGCGCCCTGCTGCACGCAGCAGGAGGTCGACGCGGCCATCGCGGCCGCGGCCGCCGCCTATCCGGCCTGGAAGCGCACGCCGGCGCGCAAGCGCGCGCAGCTGATGTACAACCTGCGCAACCTGATCGTCCGGGACATGGACGAGCTGACGATGCTCGTCGCGCGGGAGAACGGCAAGGCCTGGTCGGAGGCGGCCGGGGATGTGGGCAAGGCGCTGGAGATGACGGAGCTGGCGTGCTCAGCGCCGTCGCTGCTGATGGGCGAGAGCCTGCAGGATACGTCCTCGGGCTATGACACGGTGCTCTACCGCGAGGCGCTGGGCGTGTGCGCGGGCATCGCGCCGTGGAACTTCCCGGCCATGATCCCCATGGGCTGGATGGCGCCGCTGGCCATCGTGTGCGGCAATACGTTCGTGCTCAAGCCCGCGTCGACCACGCCCATGACGAGCCTGCGCTTTGCCCGGCTGTACGAGGAGGCGGGCTTTCCGCGCGGGGTGCTCAACGTCGTGCCGTGCAGCCGCGTCGAGGCGGAGACGATCCTGACGCATCCGCAGGTCAAGGCGGTCACGTTCGTGGGCTCCACGTCCGTGGGCCTGCACGTCTATTCCACCGCCGCGCAGCACGGCAAGCGCGTGCAGGCGCTGTGCGAGGCGAAGAACCACGCGCTGGTGCTGCGCGACGCGCCCATCACGCGCACGGCGGCGGGCATCATGAACAGCGCCTTCGGCTGCGCGGGCGAGCGGTGCATGGCGCTGCCCTGCGTGGTCGTGGAGGAGGAGATCGCCGACGCGCTGGTGGCGGAGCTGGTGCGGCTGTGCCGCGCGCAGAAGGTCGGCCCGGCGTATGACAAGGCCACCAGGCTGGGGCCGGTGGGCAGCCTCTCGCACCGCAAGTTCATCACCGACTGGATCGAGAAGGGCGTGGCCGAGGGCGCGCAGCTGGTGCTCGACGGGCGCGGCGTGCAGGTGCCGGGCTATGAGGGCGGCTATTACCTGGGCCACACGATCTTCGACCACGTGACGGAGGAGATGACCGTCGGCCAGCGCGAGGTGTTCGGCCCGGTGCTGTGCGTCAAGCGCGTCCAGTCGTTCGAGGAGGGGCTGGAGATGATGAACCGCAACCCCTTTGCCAACGGCTCGGTCATCTTCACGCAAAATGGATACTACGCGCGCGAGTTCGTCATGCGCACGGACGGCGGCATGGTCGGCGTGAACGTGGGCATCCCGGTGCCGATGGGCGCGTTCCCGTTCACGGGGCACAAGCAGAGCTTCTTTGGCGACCTGCACTGCCACGGCAAGGATGCGTTCCGGTTCTACACGGAGGAGAAGACGGTCACCACCCGCTGGTTTGACGAGGAAGAGATGAAAAAGGAGCACGTCGATTCCTGGGACGGCTCCCTGTGATGTGAAAGGAGCAGGCCAAGCTATGAAGACGCTGAACGTCGGCATCGTCGGGGCGGGGCGCATCGGCAATGTGCACGCCCAGTCCATCACCTACCACATCCCGCAGGCGCGGGTCGTGCGCGTCACGGATGTGAACGCGCAGGCGGCGCAGGCGCTGGCGGAGCGCTACGGCATCCCCGCGTGGGGCACGGACTATATGGAGATCGTGCGGGACCCGCAGGTCGACGCGGTGCTCGTGTGCAGCCCCACGCCCACGCACGCGCAGATCGCCATCGAGGCGATGCGCGCGGGCAAGCACGTGTTCTGCGAAAAGCCGGTCGACCTGACGCTCGCGAAGATCCGGGAGACGGCGCGCGTGGCGCAGGAGACGGGCATGAAGCTGCAGGTCGGGTTCAACCGGCGGTTCGACCACAACCACGGGCGCGTGCAGCGCCTGGCGGCGGAGGGCGCGCTGGGCGCGGTGGAGCTGATCAAGATCACCTCGCGCGATCCGGAGCCGCCCTCTCCGGAATATGCGGCCTCGTCCGGCGGCCTGTACATCGACATGATGATCCACGACTTTGACATGGCCATGTTCCTGGCCGGGTGCGATGTGACGGAGGTCTACGCGATGGGCGCGAGCCTGGTGGATCCGCGCATCGGCCAGGCGGGCGACGTGGACACCGCCATCGTGACGCTCACGTTTGAAAACGGCGCGCTGGGCGTGATCGACAACAGCCGCCGCGCGGCCTACGGGTACGATCAGCGCGTGGAGGTCTTCGGCAGCCTGGGCATGGCCGCGGGCGAGAATGACGGGGATACGACCGTGCGCGTGTTCACGGCGCAGGGCGTGGCCTCCGACAAGCCCAAGTACTTCTTCCTGGAGCGGTATATGGACTCCTTCGTGGAGGAGATGCGCCAGTTCGTGCGCGCGGTCGCCGAGGACGGCGAGGTGCCGGTGGGCATCCACGCGGGCCTGATGAGCGTGGCGCTGGCCAAGGCCGCGAAGAAGTCGCTGGATGAGCGCCGCCCGGTGCGGGTGAGCGAGGTATTGGAGGGAGAGGCATGAGCCGGATTGCGCGCGCGGGCGGACCGCTGCCCTTTGGCGTCACGCGCATCGCTGAGATGGGCGCGCTCCATCCCGAGATGCTGATGGACTTCTTCGTCGTGCGCCTGCGCCGCGGGGAGACGTACCGCGACGCTGCGCCGCTGGAAAAGGCGCTGCTGCTCGTGCAGGGCGCGGTGCGCCTGGAGTGGCCGCAGGGATCGCATGAGCAGGCGCGCGGCAATTGCTTTGACGAGCCGCCCACGGCGCTGCACGCGGACGCGGATACGCCGGTGGGCGTCACGTGCCTGTCGGAGGAATGCGAGCTCAACGTGCTGCGCACGGACAACGAGACGCGCTTTCCCGCGCGGCTGTACCTGCCCGCGGACACGCCCGACGAGTTCCGCGGCGCGGGCCTGATGCACGAGACGAGCACGCGCATCGTGCGCACGATCTTCGACTACACCACCGCGCCGTATGCCAATCTGGTGCTGGGCGAGGTGATCGGCTTCCCGGGCAAGTGGTCGAGCTATCCCCCGCACCACCACCCGCAGCCGGAGATCTACTACTACAAGCTCAACCCGTCTGGCGGGTTCGCGTATGCGGAGCTGGGCGAGGAGGTCGTCAAGGTGCGCGACAGCGACGCGGTGTTCATCGGCCCGGGGCTGACGCACCCGCACTGCACGCCGCCGGGCTATGCGCTGTGGTATCTGTGGGGCATCCGGCATCTGCCGGGCGCGCCGTACATCACGCCCACGTTCGTGCCCGAGCACCTGTGGGTGCAGGCGCCGGACGCGGCCTACTGGGGCGACGGCTACCCGAAGGACCGTTCAAAGAAGGAGGGCTGATCGATGACCGGGTCGATTCAGCGCGTGCGCCTGACGATGGCGCAGGCGCTCGTGCGGTTTCTCGACAACCAGTATGTCGAGCTGGACGGCGTGCAGACGAAGTTCGTGCGCGCGATGTTCGGCGTGTTCGGCCATGGGTGCGTCGTGGGCGTGGGCCAGGCGCTGTCGCAGGGCGGGCATTCGATCCGCTTTCTGCAGGGGAAGAACGAGCAGAACATGGCGCTGGCAGCCACGGCGTTTGCCAAGCAGAAGAACCGGCGGGAGATCATCCCGTGCGTGAGCTCCATCGGGCCGGGCGCGATGAACATGGTGACGGCGGCGGGCTGCGCGACGGCCAACCGCATTCCGCTGCTGCTGCTGCCGGGCGATACGTTCGCATGCCGCCAGCCGGACCCCGTGCTGCAGCAGGCGGAGTTCTACGAGAGCTTCGGGCATACGGTGACGGATGCGTTCCGCGGCGTGTGCCGCTACTTCGACCGCATCGAGCGTCCGGAGCAACTGATGACGGCGGCGATTCACGCGCTGCGCGTGCTCACAGACCCGGCGGATACGGGCGCGGTGTGCCTGGCCATGCCCCAGGACGTGGAGGGCGAGGCGTATGACTACCCGGTCTCGTTCTTCCGCCGGCGCGTGTGGCACCTGGACCGCCGGCCCATGACGCCCGCGCAGGCGCAGCGGGCGGCGCAGATCCTGCGCGGCGCGCGGCGGCCTGTGGCGATCCTGGGCGGCGGCGTGCGCTACAGCGAGGCCGGGGAGGCGTTCCTGCGCCTGTGCGAGCAGGCGAACCTCCCCTTCGGCGAGACGCAGGCGGGCAAGGGCACGGTCTCGTGGGAGCATCCGCTCAACCTGGGCGGCATCGGCGTGACGGGCGGCCAGGCGGCCAACGTCATCGCGCGCGAGGCCGATGTCGTGCTGGCCGTGGGCACGCGCCTGACGGACTTCACCACCTGCTCCAAGTGGCTGTTCCCCGCGGATGCGAAGGTCGTCGCGCTCAACATCTGCCCGTTCGACGCGGTCAAGATGGACGCGGAGGCCATCGTGTGCGACGCGCGCGAGGGGCTGGAGGCGCTGCGCGCGGCGCTTGCGGGCTACCGCGCGCCCTATGGCGGCGAGGTCGAGGCCGCAAAGGCCGCCTGGCGCGCCGTCATGGACGCGCACTACGCGTCCGAGAGCGCGCAGGGCCTGACGCAGACGCGCGCGCTGGGCGAGATCAACCGGTTCATGCGGGAAACGGATGTAGCCGTCGGCTCGGCGGGCAGCCTGCCGGGCGACATGCAGCGGCTGTGGCGGCCGGGCGAGCCGGGCACGTACCACATGGAGTACGGCTTTTCCAACATGGGCTATGAGACGAACGGCGCGCTGGGCGTGAAGCTGGCCGAGCCGGAGCGCGAGGTGTATGCGTTCTTCGGCGACGGCACGTACCTCATGGCGCACTCGGAGCTGCTCACGTGCGTGCAGGAGGGCCTGCGCGTGCACTTCTGCCTGTTTGACAACAGCGGCTGGGGCTGCATCGAGAACCTGCAAAACAACCAGGGCAACGACACGTTCGGCACGGTGTTTCGCCGGCGCAACCCCGAGACGGGCGAGCTGGACGGCGCGCCCCTGCCCGTGGACTACGCGGCCAACGCCGCGGCGTATGGGCTCAAGACCTATACCGTGCGCACCGTGCAGGAGCTGCGCGAGGCGCTGGAGGCGGGACGCAATCAGCCGCTGCCCGTGCTCTATGACATCAAGGTGCTGCCCGGCTCCATGACGCCCGGCTATGAGAGCTGGTGGCGCGTGGGCGTGGCCGAGGTCTCCACCCAGCCGCGCGTGCAGCAGGCCTGGGCCGACATGGCCGCGCACATCCGCAAGACGCGGGATTACTGACATCCACCGAAGCAAAGGAGGCGACCCTATGCTCAACCCGGAAAAGGTCCGCCTGGGCATCGCGCCCATCGGCTGGACAAACGACGACATGCCCGACCTGGGCGGCGAGAACACGTTTGAACAGTGCATCAGCGAGATGGCGCTGGCCGGCTTCAAGGGCAGCGAGATCGGCAACAAGTACCCGCAGGACCCCGCCGTGCTCAAGCGCTATCTGGACGCGCGCGGGCTGCAGATCTGCAACGCGTGGTTTTCGGCGCTGTTCACCAGCGCGCCCTATGAGCAGACGCTGGAGGCGTTCGTGCGCCACCGGGACCGGCTGCACGCGCTGGGCGCGAAGGTGATCGGCGCCAGCGAGCAGGGCAATTCGATCCAGGGCAAGCCGCTCAACATCTTTGGGCCGGATAAGCCCGTCTATACAGAGGAACAGTGGGCGCTGGTCGCGCGCGGCTTCAACGACATGGGCCGCCTTGCGCGCGAGAAGGGCATGACGCTGTGCTGCCATCATCACATGGGCACGGGCGTGCAGACCGTCGAGGAGATCGACCGCTTCCTTTCGATGACCGACCCCGAGCTCGTGTTCCTGCTGTTCGACTCGGGCCATCTCACGTTCGCCGGCGTCGATCCCGTGCCGGTGCTGCGCCGCCATATCGGGCGCGTGCGCCACGTGCACCTCAAGGACGTGCGCCTGAAGGTGCGCGACGAGGCGCGCCGTCAGGGCATGAGCTTCCTGGATGCGGTGCGCGCGGGCGTGTTCACCGTACCCGGCGACGGCGACGTCGACTTTGGGCCGATCTTCGACCTCCTGCAATCCGGCGGCTATGAGGGCTGGGTCGTCGTCGAGGCCGAGCAGGACCCGGCCAAGGCCAATCCCTTCGAATACGCCGTCAAGGCGCGCCGCTACATCGCCGAGCAGACCGGGCTGTGATCCGGGTCTTCCCGGGCTCTGCCCGGACCCGGTCGGGGGAGGATGCCCTCCCCCGACACCCCCGCGCCATGCCCTGCACACGTCCCTTTCCCCTTCCCTCCGGCATACGCCAAAGGCCCGCGCAGCACGCGGGCCTCTGTTCAGGGTGCAGGGGGATGCTATCCCCCTGCCGGGGGCCTGGGGGCAGCGCCCCCAGGGGGCCCCTGCCGGGAGCCTGGGGCAGCGCCCCCAGGGAGCCCCTGCCGGGGGCCTGGGGCAGCGCCCTCAGGAATCCAGAGTCAAAGCGCCCACTTCCTGACGTGAACGGCACACTGACCGGCAAACGAGATGCCCTCCGCAGGCCCCTTGGGGAAGGCCAGCGTGGTCAGCGCGACCTCGCCGTCCCCCGTAAAGACCTCCACGGAGCACTGATCAACCAGAATGCGCAGCGAGATGCGGTCCGTGGCGCCTTCGAGTACCGCGCGCCCCGCGGGCTTGACCTCCGGGCCACCGCCGGGGCCCATCGTGTAGCCGCAGCGCGAGCGGTCGGCGGCGAGCACCTGCGTCTGGGGGTCGTAGCGCACGCTGAAGTACTCGCCGCCGTCCTGCAGCAGGCGCACCTCAGCCCAGGCGCCGGGGCGCACGGCGATGTCGAGCAGCAGGTCGTAGCGCCGCCCGCAAAGGCCCGGCACGGCCGTCTCGCCGTCGACCTGTACGTCCGCCTCGAACGCCTCGCCGCGCAGGCGCTCCAGCTCGCGCACAGGGCGCTGCAACAGCCGGCCGTCGCGAATGGACAGCTCGCGCGCAATGGTGAACTGCCCGCGCCAACCGTGGCCCAGGTAGTGCGTGGGCGAGTCGGTCTGCCACATGTCCATCCAGGCGATCATGACGCTGCGCCCGTCAGGGGTCCGGATGCGCTGGGGCGCGTAGAAGTCGGGGCCCAGGTCGACGGCCTCCATGCGCTCGGGCAGCAGGCGGCCATCCCGCTCCTGTCCGACGAGATAGACGACGTCGTGATGCCCGTTCTGGAAGCGCAGGCCGTCCTGCGGCAGGTTCATCACGCTGGTGAGCATGAGGTCGCGCCCGTCGCAGGGGCCGTAGTCGGGGCATTCGGGCATCTGGCCGACGCCCTCGAGCAGCACGCCCTCGCACGTCCAGTGGATCAGGTCTGTCGAGACGAACGAGAGCTGGCGACCGTTCTTCTCGCCGCGGTTGGCGGCGATGACGCGCCAGCCGTCCGGCGTGCGGATCAGCTTGGGATCACGGAAATCCTCAGGCGCGCCGTCCGGGGGCAGATCTTTGACGCCGATGACGGGGTTGCATGCCCACTTTTCAAAGTGAATGCCGTCATGGCTCTCGGCGATGCACTGCTCCTGCACGACGCGGCCGTCTGCGTCGCGATGCACGCCGGTGTAGATGAGAATCAGGCGCTCACCGTCCTCCAGCGCGGTGCCGGAGAAGCAGCCCATGTCGTCATAGGGGCTGTCGGGCGCGAGCGCGACGCCGAGCCAGGTCCAGACGACGAGGTCATCGGAGACCCAGTGACCCCAGTGCATGGGGCCCCAGACGCTGTCGTAGGGATGGAACTGGGCGAACACGTGATAGCGGCCGCGGAACACACAAAAGCCGTTGGGATCGTTGATCCAGCCGACGGGCGTGGCCAGGTGGAAACGAGGTCTGAACGTGGGATCGACCTGCGGTGCGTGCGCGCGGACGTACGCTTCGGCCTTCTGGAGCATGCGGAACACCCTCTCTGCAAAGATGTGCGGCGTAAGGCCGCCTTTCTCCTATCCCCTATTATAGGCGCGTGCGGAGCAGCAGACAAGCATGCGCAGATAAAAAAAGAGGGGCGTAAAGCCCCTCAGTGCATGCGCAGCAGCACGCCGGCAACCGCGCCCGCGGCGATGAAGAGAATGGGATGCAGGTTTTTGACGCGTTTGACGTTGAGCAACACGAGCAGCACGGCAAACAGCGCCAGCGCGGGCAGATTGAGCGCTGCAAACAGGCCGTCGGCGAGCGGCGCGCCGGTGAGCAGGGCGATCTTGAGCACGGAGAAGCCGGCAGCGCCGATCAGGCCGGCGACGGCGGGCCGCAGGCAGGCGAAGGCGCCCTGAACGAGCCGGTTCTGCTGATAGGCCTTCAGGAAGCGCGCGATGACGAGGATGACGACGACCGAAGGCAGCACGAGAAAGAACGTGGCCAGCAGCGCGCCAAGGATGCCCAGGGACACGCCGCCGATGGTAGCGCAGGTGGTATAGCCGACATAGGTGGCCATGTTGATGCCAATCGGGCCTGGGGTGGACTCGGAGATGGCGATCATATTGGCGAGCATGTCGGCAGAAAACCAGCCGTAGCGGGCCTGGATCTGGGTGAGGAAGGGGAGCGTGGCCAGGCCGCCGCCCACGGCAAACAGGCCGGTCTTGAAGAACTCCCAGCACAGCAGCAGAATCGTCGTCATGCCTTCACCCCCGCGCGGTCGAGAATGAGCCCGAGCAGCACGCAGCCGATCACGACATAGACGGGCGAGGCGCCCAGCACGGCCACGAGCGCGAACGCGACGACGGCCAGGGCGATCTGCAGGGGGCTCTTGACGTTCTTGCGGGCCAGCTGCCACACGCTCATGACGATCAGCGCGGACACGGCCACGCGCACGCCGGCGAAGGCATTTTGCACCCAGGCGATGTCCATGAAGTTTTGCAGCAGCATTGCGATCAGGGTGATGATGATAAACGAGGGCGCGACGACGCCAGCCGTGGCGACGATGCCGCCCGCGACGCCGCGCTGCTTGTAGCCGACGAATGTGGCTGTGTTGACGGCGATGACGCCGGGGGTGCACTGGCCGATAGCGAAGTAGTCAAGCAGCTCCTCCTCAGTGGCCCAGGCGTGCTTTTGCACGACCTCGCTGCGCAGCATGGGCAACATGGCATAGCCGCCGCCGAACGTGAGCGCGCCGATGGAGAAGAACGTGCCGAACAGTTGGAGCAGTTCCCGCATGTGTAAGCCTCCTTGTCAAGATGGGGCGCTGGGGCGGCGCGTTCTGGACGCGTCAGCCCGCATGGCCGCGCGGATTCGGGGGGAGAATGGGCGCGGCGGCGCCGACGGGATATATTCGCCGCGATGCGGATGCATCCCTGCAAAATTTCGTGCGAGCGTGAAATTCCCCTACCGGGGCAGGCGCAGGCGTGGTATACTGGTCGTAGCGACAATGAGAGAGGGGCGCGCGCCATGCGTCTTTGCATCCTGTACGCCTACTATGCCATCTACTTCATGTCGATGGGGCCGACGGCCAATTTTGCAGCGATCTTCTATGAGGAGATCGGCCTGAACAACACACAGATCGGTCTGCTGACGTCGCTGCCCGTGCTGCTGGGGATGCTGGCGCTGCCGGTTTTCGGCATACTGAGCGACAACGCGCGGCGGCGGCGCAACGTGATCGCGCTGGTGCTGGCGCTGTGCGCGGGCTTTTCGTTCCTGTACGACCTGACGGACCGCTTTGCGCTGCTGATGGTCATCTGCACGGGCACGGCGCTGTTCAGCCAGCCGGTGCTGCCGCTGTCCTCGAGCCTGTCGATGGAGTATACCGCGAGCGTCGGGCGTTCATTCGGGCCGATCCGCATGGCGGGCAGCGTCGGGTTTCAGGTGTCGGCGCTGCTGGCGGGCGTGGTGTTCACCACGAGCATGCGCGGGCTGTACCGCATGATCGGTGTGTTCCAGTTGCTCGCGGCGGGGCTTGCGCTGCTGTTGCCGCCGATCGCGGGCCATCAGCGGGAGCGCGGCGTGCGCGTGTCGCCGGTGACGCTGCTGCGCGACCGGCGGGTGCTGCTGCTGCTGCTCATGGTGTTTCCGGGCACAATCATGTCGATGTTCTATCAGTCGTTCTTCACCAAGCACTTCGCCAGCTGCGGCGCATCCAACGCAATGGTGGGGCTGATGTCGGTGCTCTCGGTGGGACTGGAGCTGCCGTTCCTGCTGTTTTCAGGGCGTCTGTACCGCAAGCTGACGGTCTGGCAGTGGCTGCTGCTGGGCATGGCCGTGAACGCCGTGCGGTGGATCGGCGTGGCGCTGACCCAAAATGTGATGGCGCTGCTGGCGCTGCAACTGCTGGGCGTTTCGGTGCTGGCATGCTTTGAGTACTTCCCGGCGCTGTATCTGAGCGAGCGCGTGGCGCCGGAGCTGCTCAGCTCGGCGCAGACGACGCTGAACTTCGTGTCGTTCGGCATCGCGCGCGTGGTGGGCTGCCTGCTGGGCGGCGCGCTGGGCGATGTGATCGGTGTGGGCGCGGTGTTCGGGCTGGGCGGGCTGATGCTTGCGATCGGGCTGGTCGCGTTCTTTGCGCCGGCGCGGCGTATGAGCGCGCTGGACCGGCAGGCATCCGGGACCACGCCGGCTGCCGAGTAAAGGGGGCTTTTGTGTGAATCGATCGGACATCCACATCCGGGACCCGTTCGTGCTCGTGCACGGAGGGCGGTACTATCTGTATGGCACGCGCGGGAAGACGTGCTGGGGCAAGGCGACGGGCTTTGACGTGTACGTCGGGGACGACCTGGAGCACTGGGACGGCCCGCACGCGTGCTTTGAAAACGACGGCACCTTCTGGGCGGACAGGCACTACTGGGCGCCGGAGGTGCACGCGTGGAAGGGGCGGTTCTACCTGTTCGCCAGCTTCAAGGCGGAGGGCGTGTGCCGCGGCACGGCGATCCTGTGCGCGGACAGCCCCATGGGCCCGTTCGCGCCGCACTCGCAGGGGCCGGTGACGCCGGCGGACTGGGAGTGCCTGGACGGCACGTTCTTCGTCGACCGCGCGGGCCGGCCGCACATGGTGTTCTGCCACGAGTGGCTGCAGGTGGGCGACGGCGAGGTCTGCGCGGTGCCGCTGACGGACGACCTGCGCGCGGCGGCAGGCGCGCCGCGGGTGCTGTTCCACGCGTCGGATGCGCCGTGGGCGCGGCCGGTGGAGCAGGATGGCCGCACGGGCCTGGTGACGGACGGCCCGTTCCTGTGGCGCACGGCGGACGGGACGCTGCTGTGCCTGTGGGCCAGCTTTTCCGAGGGCGGGTACACGCAGGCGCTGGCCGTGTCGGACACGGGCGATCTGGACGGGCGCTTCACGCAGGTGGAGCCGCTGTTCAGGCGGGACGGCGGGCATGGCATGGTGTTCCGTGCGCTGGATGGGCAGCTGTACCTGACGCTGCACAGCCCCAACGCGAACCCGCAGGAGCGGCCGCACTTCTATCCGCTGCGCGAGGTGGGCGGCCGCCTGGAGCGCACGGACCTGGCCTGACGCCTCCATCGCAGCAAAAAGGCCCTCCCGGTCCAGCCGGGAGGGCCTTGGTATGTCCGGGCCGCGCTTACAGCGCCGCGCCCAGCTCCATGATGTGGGTCAGAGTCTCCTGCGGCAGCAGGCTCATGGCCTTGCTCAGCGCGAGCATGCCGCCGGAGGTCAGCTCCGCGGTCAGCGAGGTGAGCGTCGCCTCGTCCAGCAGGTCGGTCAGGCCGATCGTCTTCATGCCGGACAGGTCCGCCGGCACATACTCGCGGGAGGCCAGGTTCGAGCGCACGTCGTAGGCGATCGTCATCAGCTCCGTGCCGTCCTGTGCCACCGTCATCTGCATGTTGGCGGTGCTGACGGTCTCAAAGTCCACGTCGCCCACGGGCTTGGTGACCTGCTCGCTCTGATACGTGCCGGTCGTGCGCACCTGGGTGGCCGCCTCGTCCGTTCCCTGCTCTGCGACCGACTCCACGGTGCCGCTGCCGGTGATGGTCTCCACGCCGTCCACAATGGCCGCCTCGGCGCTGATCTGCTCGCTGAGCGTCACGCGCTCGCCCGCCTCGCCGGCGACCATCGCAATGCGCACGTCGGTCCGGAAGGTCTCGTCCAGCAGCGCGCTCACATCCAGCACGAGGTCAAACAGCGTCTCGCCGCCGCTGGCGAAGCACAGGCGCACCAGAGCGCCGTTCTCGGTCGTCTTGCTCTCCAGGCCGAGCACGTCGCCGCTGCCGCTCAGATAGAAGGCCACGGGCGAGCCTGCCTCGTTCATCAGAATGCGCAGTTCCAGTTCCGCGCCGCTCGTGCTCATCCGCCAGTTCTCGACGGCCTCGTCGACCGCCTCGCTCCAGTCGCCGCCGTTCGTCATGGCGTACAGGCTGGAGGTAAAGCCGTCGTTCTTCGCGGCCTCGCCCAGTGCCTGGCCCAGCGCAACCAGGTTGTCGCCGGTGAGCTGGATCGTGGCCGTGGAGGCCGCCGCGTCGCAGGTGTCGGTCGCCGCAACCGCGCCGCCCTCGACGGGCGCAGGCAGCGTCGCCGCCCACTGGGTCAGCGCGTTGGCATAGCCGGCCAGCGATTCGCCCAGCGCGGCGCCCAGCGCCTCCCAGTCGATCTGGTCCAGGCCCAGCAGCTGGACGATCTCGTCATAGCGCACCTCCAGCGCGGTGCTGGGCATCAGGCTGGTGGTCAGCAGCGCGCGCTCGCCGTTCAGCGAGATCGCGACGTCCGCAATGTTCGTCAGGCCGTCGCCATCCTTCATCGAAAGGCCCATGCGCCCGTCGAATCCTTCGGCCGTCACCGCGCCGCTGTAGGTCACGCTGCCGCAGGAGAGCAGGTCCAGCACGGCCTGCACGACCTCCAGCTCGTCGTCGCCCACGTCCGCGACGGTGGGCATGCTGATCTGCATGCTCGTGTCGCCGTACACCTCGCGACCGGACGCCAGCGCGTTCAGCATCAGCTGCGTGTACAGCGTGCCGGGCGTGGGCTGGGCCTCCTCCGCCGGCGCGCAGGCCGGCAGCAGGCACAGCATCAGCGCCGTCAGCAGTGCCAGCATCTTCTTGGTTCCTCTTTGCAGTTCCTTGCGCATGTCTTCTCCATCCTTTCCGAATCTCTTTTCAGGCGTATGCCAGGGGAAACGAAGTCATTTGGGCTGCGGCGTGCCCGCCATCACCGGATAGCTCAGCGCCAGGCAGGCGACCGCCGCAACCGCACGAATGACGGGCCAGCGCTCGATCATGAACCGAACCGCCTCTTCCATAAAACGAAGCAGGTTCATCAATACCGGCATCGACTGCCAAAGTTCCTGCTCGCTCATGCTCGCAATCTGGTCAAAGAAGCCGTTGACCGCAGGCACGACCACCAGCACGACCATCAGCACCGGCACGCCGATCGTCACCGCCAACGTCTGCACCTTCCAACGGCGCAGCAGGCAGAAGTACAGGTAGTAGAAGCAGCAGTACTCCACCGTAGAAAGGAAGAACCGGCCCGTATAGGGCACGAGGAAGCCCGCAACTTCACCCGTCGCCGTCGCGCGCGCCTGGCCAAGCAAATCCCACATCGAGACCGCGTAGCGGCCCGGGGCCAGGCCGGACAGCGCGGCCACCAGCCCCGTCTCCGCCAGCGTGACGGCGGCGGCCAGCAGCGCGCCCAGCGCGGTGAATGTGAGGATCTCCAGCACCACACCGGCGTAGACCGACGGGCGCGGCGTCAGGCGCGTGATCAGGAAGCGCGCGTCCACATTCGCCGCACGGTACATCAGGATCAGCGCGCACACGCTCACATACCAGAACACCGTCGAGACGCCCTGCTCCGCCGTGCCCAGGCCCAGCGCCGGCATCAGATAGATCAGCAGCTCCATTACGAATATCGCCACCGCCCCGGGCAGCAGTAGCTTCCAGCCCTTGGCCCACAGGTATCGGGCCGTTCCCTCAAAGCGCGATTGCCGCATTGCCGTAACCATCGGCTTCTCCTCCTCTCTGCGCATCGGTCAGCAGCACGAACAGGCGCTGCAGGCCGATCGGCTCCGTCTTCACGTCCTGCGGGAACTGCCGCGGCGCGTCCAGAAAGACGCTGCGCGCCATCGCCCCGGCAAAGCTCTCCTCGTGCAGCACGCGCAGGCCGCGCGTGGCGGCTGTCACCGCCTCGGGCGCGCCGCTGACGGTCACGCACAGCTGGCGCAGTTCGTCCACGTCGCGCTGCAGGATCAGCTTGCCGTGATCGATCATGACCGCCGTCTCCAGCACGCGCGCGACCTCGTCGATCAGGTGCGTGCTGAGCACGATGGTGCGCGGCCTTTCGGCATAGGCGTCGATCAGCGCGTCGTAGAAGCGCTCGCGGCTGACGGCGTCCAGGCCCAGGCTCGGCTCGTCGAAGATCGTGATCTGCGCCTGCGAGGCCAGCCCGCACACCAGGCCCACGGCGGTCTGCATGCCGCGCGAGAGGCCCTTCGTCTTGCGCCGCACGTCCAGCTCGAACCGCTCGACCATGCGGCTGCACACCGCGTCGCTCCAGTTGGGGTGCAGCCTGCGCTCGGCGTTCAGCACGTCGCGCACGCGCGTCAGCCCGCCGAAGTCCGGCGTGTCGCTGATGAAGCACATCTCGCCCAGCGTGCCCAGGCCCGGCCGGCGCCCCAGCACGCGCACCTCGCCCGTGCGGGTGAACGCCTGCGCCGTCAGCAGGCGCAGGAAGGTCGACTTGCCCGCGCCGTTTCGCCCCAGCAGGCCGTAGATGTGCCCGCCCTCCATTTTGCAATTGAAGTGATCCAGCGCCTGCGTCCTGCCAAAGCGCATGGACAGGTCGCGCGCCTCGATCGCCGGAATGTCCGTCATGTCTGCTCTCCTCCGTTCTGCTCCATGCAATTGCGAACCGCCGCGGCAAACTGCGCCGGCTCGACGCCCAGCGCCCGCGCCTCCGCGCACAGCGCCGGGATGCGCGTCTCAAAGAACGTGCGTCGTCGCTTGCCGCGCACGATCTCGCGCCCCTGCGGCGTCACGAACATGCCCAGTCCCCGCCGCTTGTAGATGATGCCCTCGTCCACCAGCAGCGCGAAGCCCTTGGCCACCGTCGCCGGGTTGATGTTGAAGTGCCGCGCAAACGCGTTGGTCGACGGCACCGGATCCTCCGCCCCCAGCCGTCCGGCGAGGATGTCGTCCTCGACCATGCGGGCGACCTGCAGGTAGATGCTCACGCCCTCCTCGAAGGCCATGGACGCGCCTCCTTTCCGGCTCTGTCGTCAAGTGGTTCATTACTTATGTAATTAAGTATAGCATCGTTTCATCGCACCGTCAAGTCCTTTGCAAAAAAAAATGCCCCGGGCACGGGCCTCCCAGGACAAGGGGGATTGACACCGGCGCGCGCGCGGGGTATACTGAACCCATCAACAGAGGGAGGACCGCGCCATGACGTACGCTTCGCGCTATGCTTACGTGTACCTGTATTGCTTTGGCAGTACGGGCTGTTTGCGTTGCGCGTAGCGGCACAGGGCTTCGCGGCACAGGCAGTCCCGTTTCATCGGGGCTGCCTTTTCATTTGACGACGCAGGACGGAAGGAGACGCGCACATGATCATCATCGTCAAACACGGAACCCCGCAACCGAAGATTGACCAACTCATCCGGGACGTAGAGCAGCTGGGCGTGAAGGTGCACTATAGCGCGGGCACGCAGTCGACCATCCTGGGCCTGGTGGGCGACACGTCGCACGTGAACCCGGACACGCTGCGCGCCAACGAGGTCGTGGCGGACGTGCGGCGGATCTCGGAGCCGTACAAGGCGGCGAACCGGCGCTTCCACCCGGACGACACGCACGTGTCGGTGGCGGGGCGCACGGTGGGCGAGGGATTCTTCCACGTGATCGCAGGCCCGTGCTCGGTAGAGAGCGAGGAGCAGCTGCTGACGGTGGCGCAGTCGGTCAAGGAGAGCGGCGCGACGTTTTTGCGTGGGGGCGCGTTCAAGCCGCGCACGTCGCCGTATTCGTTCCAGGGGCTGGAGACGGACGGGCTGCGGCTGCTGCGGGAGGCGCGGCGGGTGACGGGCCTGCCCATCGTCACGGAGATCATGGGCGAGTCGCAGCTGGACGACTTTGCGGATGTGGACATCGTGCAGGTGGGCGCGCGCAACATGCAGAACTTCCGGCTGCTCAAGGAGCTGGGGCGCAGCCGCAAGCCGGTGCTGCTCAAGCGGGGCCTGGCCAACACGATCGAGGAGCTGCTCATGAGCGCGGAGTACATCCTGGCCGGCGGCAACCCGAACGTCATCCTGTGCGAGCGGGGCATCCGCACGTTTGAGAAGATGATCCGCAACAACCTGGACATCTCGGCCATTCCGCTCATCAAGGAGAAGTCGCACTTGCCCGTGATCGTGGATCCCAGCCACGCGGCGGGCATGGCGCGCATGGTGCAGCCGCTCTCGCGCGCGGCGATCGCCGCGGGCGCGGACGGCCTGCTGATCGAGGTGCACAATAACCCCGCGTGCGCGCTGTGCGACGGCGCGCAGTCGCTGGACATGCCGTCCTTCGCGCAGGTGATGCAGGACGTACGCCGGCGCGTCTCATTCGAAGGCAAACACATGGGCTGAGGGCAATGCCCTCTGCCCCGGCCTGTTGGCATCCGCTAAAAGCAAAAATCCCCCCGCCGGTGGCGGGGGGATTTGATGTGGGCTTTCCTCAGCGCACGAGGAAGAAGTAGGCCAGCAGCGACGCGCCGCCCAGCAGCACAAGGCAGACGGGCACGATCACCAGCAGCGCGGAGAGGATCAGCGCGGGCACGTCGCCCTTTTCGATCTGGTCGCCGAGGGTCTCGTCCGTGAGCGCGGCGGGCGAATTGCCGCGCCGCTCGCGCAGGAAGCGGATGGCGCGCTCGTATTTGCGCTGAAAGATCATGGGAGGCTCCTTTCGTCAGTCGCCGGCCTTGGCCTCATCCTGCGCGCCGAGCATGTGGTGGCAGGCGACGAAGTGATTGGGGCCGACCTGGGTCCAGTCGGGCACCGCGTGCTCGCAGATCTCGGTGCAGTAGCGGCAGCGGGTGTGGAACTTGCAGCCGGCGGGCGGGTTGACGGGGCTGGGGATGTCGCCCTCGAGGATGCGCATCTCGCGCGGGTTGTCCACGTCGGTGGTGGGGATGGCGGCCATCAGCGCCTCGGTATAGGGATGGCGCGGGTGGTCGAACAGCTCCTGCGCGGGCGCGAGCTCGACGAGGTTGCCCAGGTACATGACGCCGATGCGGTCGGAGATGTACTTGACGACCGACAGGTCGTGCGTGATGAACAGGTAGGTGAGGTGCTGCTGCTCCTTGAGGTCGCGCAGCAGGTTGATGATCTGGGACTGGATGGATACGTCCAGCGCGCTGACGGCCTCGTCGCACACGACGAACTTGGGGCGCACGGCCAGCGAGCGGGCGATGCCGATGCGCTGGCGCTGGCCGCCGGAGAACTGGTGCGGATAGCGGTGCAGGAAGTAGCTGGCCAGGCCGGCCTCGTCCATCACGCGCAGGATCTCGTCCTGCATGCGCTTGTCGTTGCGCTTGAAGAACTTGTGCGCGCGCATGCCCTCGCCCACGATCTGGCCGACGGTCATGCGGGGATTGAGCGAGGAGTAGGGGTCCTGGAAGATCATCTGCAGGTCGCGGCGCAGGCGGCGGATCTCGTCGTAGCGCAGGCGGGCCAGGTCGACGCCCTCGTCGCGGAAGGCCTCCAGGCGCTGAAACTCGGGGTCGTCCCGGTACTGCTCGCGCATGCGCTCGATCTCGCCGCGGGCCTGGGCGACCTGCGCGCGCAGGTCCTCGATGGCCTTTTCCTGCGCGCGCACGGCGGCCTTGCGCTTTTCGGCGCGGGCACGCTGGGCGGCGGGGTTCTTGCCGGCGCGCACGGCCTCGGCGGCGGCAAAGTCGGCGTCGTCAAAGGCGAGGCGCAGGTCCTCCAGCTTGCGCTCGGCGGCGCACAGCCTGGAGGAGATGCGGTAGACCTTGAGGAACGCCTCGGACACGGGCTTGAGGTCGGGCGCGTTGATGAAGCCGCCAATCAGATTCGCCATGTCCAGGAAGGCGTCGTTGGCCTCCTTTTCGGCGCGGGTGAGGTCGTTGTACTTGGCGTACTTGGCCTTGCCGTCGGGCAGGGCGTCGTACTCGCGGCGCACGGCGTCGCGGCGCTCGCGCAGCGTCTTGAGCTGCGCGCGGCGCTTGTCAAGCGTCGCGAGGGTCTGGCCGACGTACTTGGGGGCCAGGTCGTCCAGCGTGCGGCCGTAGTACATGGTGCGCCCGTCGGTCTGGCGGTAGAGCTGCAGCAGCGTGCGGCCCAGGGTGGACTTGCCGCAGCCGGACTCGCCGACCAGGCCGAGCGTCTCGCCCTCGTAGATGTCCAGCGTGATGCCGTCGTTGGCGCGCACGTACAGGCCCTTGCGTTTGAGGGGGAAGTACTGCTTGAGGTTGGTGATGCGCAGCAGCACGCGCGGGTTGTCGTTAGCCGTTTGCATGGCGCGCCTCCTTCTCCGGGTAGAAGCAGCGAATCTGCTGCGTGTCGCTCACGCGCAGGAACTCCGGCTCCTCTTCCAGGCAGCGCTTGGTGCAGTACTTGCACCGCGGCGCGAACTTGCAGCCCTTGGGCAGGTCCAGCGGATGCGGCACCGCGCCGGGGATGGCGTCGAGGCGCTCGTTGGCGGGGGTGTCGAGCCTGGGGATGGAGACCATGAGGCCCTCGGTGTAGGGATGGGAGAACTTGGGGTTGCTGAAGATGGTGCGCGCGGGCGCCATCTCCACGACCTGTCCGCAGTACATGACGGCCACGTCGTCGGCCATCTGACAGATGACGCCCAGGTCATGGGTGATGAAGAGGATGGACGTGCCGTGCTCGCGCTTGAGGTCGTTCATCAGGCGCAGGATCTGGGCCTGGATGGTGACGTCCAGCGCGGTGGTGGGCTCGTCTGCGATGAGCAGCTTGGGCCGGCAGGCGAGGGCCATGGCGATCATGACGCGCTGGCGCATGCCGCCGGAGAGCTGGTGGGGATACTGCTTGGCAACGGTCTCGGGGTTGGGGATCTTGACGTCCTTGAGCATCTCGACGACCTTCTGGGCGGCCTGGCGCCTGTTCATGCCCTGATGGATCATGAACGGCTCGGCGACCTGGCGCTCGACGGTGAAGACCGGGTTGAGGCTGGTCATCGGCTCCTGGAAGATGACGGAGATCTGGTTGCCGCGGATCTTGTACATCTCGTGCATGGGCAGCGTGGTCAGCTCCCGGCCATCGAAGCGGATGTTGCCGCTGTCGATGTAGCCGTTGCCGTCGAGCAGGCGCAGGATGCTCATGGCCGAGACGCTCTTGCCCGAGCCGCTCTCGCCCACGACGCCGAGCGTGCGTCCGGCGTCGACGCTGTAGGAGACGCCGTTGACGGCCTTGATGATGCCGCGCTTGGTGGTGAAGAATGTCTTGAGGTTGTCCAGTTCCAGCAATGCCATTCGTCACACCTCCTCAGCGTTCATTGGACTTGGGGTCGATCGCATCGCGCAGGCCGTCGCCGACGAGGTTGATGCAGATGGTGCACACGCCGAAGATGGCGGCGGGGAAGACCCAGCGCCACCAGTACTGCTGGATGACGACGGAGTTGTTGGCGCCGTCGAGCAGATTGCCCCAGGTGGGCGTGGGCAGCGGGATGCCAAAGCCCAGGTAGGAGAGCGTGGACTCAGTCAGCATGCAGGTGGCGAAGTCGAGCGTCATGCTCACCAGCAGCAGGGAGAACACGTTGGGCAGGATGTGGCGGAAGACGATGGAGACCTCGCGAATGCCCATGGCCTTGGCGGCGGTGACGTATTCCATCTCGCGCTGGGCGAGGATCTGCGCGCGGATGAGGCGGCAGGTGCCGGTCCAGCTGAGCACGCCGAGCACGACCATGATGAGGTACATGCGTCGGGTGGGGTCGATGCGCGTACCGATGACGGCGGAGAGGATCATCGCGAAGGGGATGAAGGGCAGGCCGCCGACGATTTCGGAGATGCGCATGACGAGGATGTCGACCTTGCCGCCGAAGTAGCCGGCCAGGCCGCCCAGGATCACGCCGATGAGCGTGGCGATGACCACGGAGATGGCGCCGACGGTCATGGTGACGCGACCGCCGTTGATGATGCGGGTGAGCATGTCGCGGCCCAGGTCGTCGGTGCCCAGCGGGAAGCCCTTGAGGCCCCAGGTGTAGACGTTTCCGTCGGCGTCGAGCGCGTAGTTCTGGAAGTTGCCGGTGTAGATGGCCGTGACCTGCTTGCCCTCCAGGCTGTCGGGCACGTCGGTCTGGCCGTACTTGTTGTTGCCCCAGGAGACGACGGAGCCGTCCTCGAGCAGCGCGGTGTAGTGGGCGCGCCCGCCGTACAGGTGCGTGACCCTGGCCTCAAAGGCGGGGATGTTGCCCTCGCCGGAGCCGGTGTTGCCCCACACGTACACCTCGCCGTCCTCGGTGAGCGCGGCGGCGGTCTTGGCGGTGGAGGCGATGTCGACGACCTTCTTGCCCTCCAGCCCCGCGGGGATGCTGGCCAGCGGGTTGCCGCTGCCCTTGTAGCCGGTGTAGGCGACGGTGCCGTCCTTGAGCAGGGCGATGTACTCGTTGGAGGTCAGCGCGACCTTCTGGATGTTGCCCTGGTACTCGCTGCGGATCTTGGCGTCGGCCATGTTGGTGTTGCCCCACAGGTAGAGCGTGCCCTCGGCGGACACGGCCGCGGAGAACTGGTTGCCGGCCTCCAGCTGCACGATGTCCCAGTCCTCGCCGCTCTTCATGGCGCGCTTCATGTCGGAGGAGAACTGGTCCTGGCGCAGGCGGGTGTTGCCCCAGACGTAGAGCTGCCCGTCCTCGGCCAGCGCGACGGCGTGGTCTTCGCCGGCGGCGATCATGGTCAGGTCGGCCTCGCGGACCTCGTCGGGGATGTCGGCCAGGTCGATCTTGTCGGTGATGCGGGTGTGGCCCCAGGTGTACATGTGGCCGTCCAGGTCGATGCCGATGCCGTAGGTGCGGCCGGCGGCGATGTCGGCGACGTTGCCGATCATCTCCTTGGGCAGGCTCATCATGTTGTATCCGGGGGGCAGGTTGGTGAGCGTGCTATCCTGCTCGCTCAGGTCGAGCACCCAGTAGCGGGGCCCGATGAGCACCAGCAGGAAGATGCACAGGAACACGATCAGGCCGGTCATGGCGAGCTTTTTGTGCAGGAAGTTGTTGACGACGGTGCGCAGCGGGGTCTGCACCTGCTCTTCCTGCAGGATGTCGCGCACCTCGGCGTCGCCGCCCATCACGCCGCGGCGAAGCCAGCGCCAGAGGAAGAAGCCCTTTTTCTTGCTCTTTGCCACTTGTCTTCCTCCTCTCTCACTTGTCCACGCGCACGCGCGGGTCGACCAGGCCGTAGCTGACGTCGATGAGCAGGTTGCCCACGAGCGAGACGACCGTATAGAACATCTGGATGGCCAGTACCAGCTCAAAGTCCTGATTGTTCAGGCCCTGCCAGTAGAGGCGGCCCATGCCGTTGAGCGCGAACGTGTTCTCGATGATGACCGAGCCGCTGAAGATGCTCAGGAACCAGCCGAAGATGCTGGTGACGACCGGCAGCAGCGCGTTGCGCCAGGCGTGGGAGTAGATGACGACCTTTTCGCGCAGGCCCTTGGCGCGCGCGGTGCGGATATAGTCCATGCTCAGCGCCTCGATCATGGCGGAGCGCACGTAGCGCGTCATGCCGCCAAGGGAGGCGAACGTCATGACGATAACGGGCAGCGTGATGTGGTAGAGCTTGTCCACAAACGCTTCCCAGTCGTTTGCGTAGGTGATGCCGGCGGTGCGGCTGCCCATGATGGGGAAGATGCGCCACAGCACGCAGAAGAAGAACATGAAGATCAGCGAGATGATGTAGATCGGGATACTGTAGCCCAGGATGGTGACCACCTGCATGCTCTGATCGAACTTCTTGCCCTTGCGCACGGCGCAGTAGATGCCCACCGGGATCGTGATGCCCAGCGAGAGGATCGTGGAGAAGATGTTGATGAAGATCGTGTTCTTCATCGGCTCGACGATGACGTCGACGGCGTCCTTTTTGAAGAATTGGGAATAGCCCAGATTGCCCTGCAGCAGTCCGTTGAACGTTCCGTCCACGTCCGTCCACAGGCCCATCCAGCGCAGATAGCGCACAATCAGCGGATCATCCAGGCCCAGCTGAGCGCGCAGTTGCCGGTACATGGCCTCGTATTCATCGGGGCGCAGGGTCTGCCTGACACCCTCCAGCTGCGCGCGCGCGGGGTCGGAGGGAATCAGATTGTACAGCGCATACATCAGTAGCGAGATGATCAGGAAGACCAGCACGATGTACCCGATGCGCTTGAGCACGTATTTGCCCATCGTTTTCCATCCCTTCTCAGGCCCCGTAAAAGAGAGGGCGGGCAAGCGATGCCCACCCTCTCCTGGGAACCTATGCTTGGCGGCCGACCGGTATTACTCGGCGACCGTGCAGTACAGAATCGCCTGCTGGAAGTTCCAGAAGGAATCCTGCGTATAGCCCTCGAGCCAATCGGGGTACATGGTCACGTACACGTTGGAGTAGAGCGGGATCTCGGGGAGCAGCTCGTTCCAGCGCTGGACGTACTGCTGCCAGATGCTCAGGTAGGTATCCACGTCGTCGGACTCCACGCCGTAGACCATGTCCATGGTCAGCTGGTCGATCGTCTCGTCGAAGAGATAGTTGGTGTTCCAGCCGGAGGCGACCATCTCGGGATCGTCGGTGAAGTTGTAGGCCACGTCATAGATGGGCGTCCAGTTGGTGGCCAGGTTGTACATGCCGTAGGTGGGCACGCCGTACTTCTCGCCCTGGGTCGCGTCGCGGTAGATGAAGTTGAGCAGCTCGTCGAACGTCATGATGTTCTGACGGATCTCCATGCCGGCGGCCGCCACGTCGGGGTTCTGCACGAGCATGACGTTGAGCAGGTCGGAGACGGAGTTGTTCTCGGAGGAGGCCCACTCGACGATCAGCGGCATGAGGATGGTGCCGTCCTCGAGGGTGACGTTGTGCGCGTAGGTGCCGGCCTCTTCAGCGGTGACCTTCTTGTAGCGCACGCCCTCGGTGTAGTCGGAGCCGTCCGCATTGTACACCCAGCCGTCGTCCACCAGCAGCTGCACGGCGCCGGCGGCGTCATAGGCGTAGGCGTTCAGGTTCTCGTTGAGCCACTCCTCAGAGTCGATGTACTGCCACAGGCCGGTGCCATAGGGGCCGTTGACGACGCTGCCCCAGCCCTGGCAGAACGTGTTGGCGAACTCGTTGCGGTCCAGCAGCATGGCGATCGCATGGCGCACGGCCATGAACTGCGTCGGGCCAAAGTCGCACTGGAACTGGATCTTGCCGTAGCCCGGACGATCGAAGGTGACGTAGTCGAAGCCATAGCCCAGCTGGCCGGCGACGGTCTCGTCCTCCATGATGTCCATGGCGGTGTTGATCTGCGTGCCGTCGGTGATGGTGTCGTAGAAGTTGAACGCGCCGGTCTTCATCGCGTCGGCCCAGGTGGCGTCCTCGGCGCGCACGACGACGATCTTCTCAATGGAAGGCTTCTGGCCCTCAAAGTTACCGGCGTAGTTGGGGTTGATCTCCAGGGTCGCCTGCAGGGCGGCCTGGTCGAACTCCACCAGGTTGTACGGGCCGGCGGACACGCGGTCGGGGCCGGCGTAGAAGCGGGCGTTGTTCAGGTGCTCCTGGATCGCCGCGGCGGTGAACTCGCCGCCGGTGATGTAGCAGCCCTCGCCGTCGTCGGCCACGTCGTAGCCCTCGCCCAGCCAGTACTCGATGTCAAACGCGCCGACAGCGGCATAGTTCAGGTCATAGAAGTAGGGCAGCTTGTCGGCCGCGATGGTCAGAGAGAACGTGTAGTCGTCGATCAGGCGCACGCCGCTGAGCGCGGTGGTCTCGCCGGCGTAGAATTCCTGGCCGCCCTCGTAGTTGAGGTAGGCGGAGGAGGCGATGGCCAGATCGGTGATCAGCGGGCTGCTGAGCAGCACCTGCGACCACACGAAGTCCTTCGCGGTGATGGCGTCGCCGTTGTTGTACACCAGGCCCTCGTTGATCTGGATGGTGTACGTCTTGGTGCCGTCCTCGTTCTCCGTGGTCTCCAGGCTCTTGGTGACCGTCGGATTGACGACCAGCTCGCCGCCCTGGTTGGTGACGACGGTGGCATAGTCGTTGGACAGTTCGCGCAGCATCATGTCGGTGGCGCCGTTGGACCACCAGGCGCCGGGCGCGAAGTCACCGGTGATCTCGGTGGTGGAGCCGTAGATGACGACGCCCTTTTCCGAGGTCACGGCCTCTTCGGCCAGGGCTACGCTGAAGAGCATGGCCAGCGCGAGCAGCATGGCAAGCAGCTTCTTCATGAAGTTTCCCCCTTCAAAAAGTGAAATACACGGATATCGCTATCCCTGTTTACCGTACATTGTAGCATAAATGCGAACACCGCGCAATACGGCATCGGCCAAATCTGCTGGAAATCGTACGTCATTTTTTGGCCCAGGCGCATCAGATGGCGTACCAGCGGATGCCGCCGGGCTCCAGATGCACGTCAAAGCACGACCCGTCGCCGCGATAGACGGTGGTGTCCAGCGGCGCGTAGGTGTTGTTGACCACGCAGTACTTGCCGTTTTGCACGTAGGCGTGCACCTCGGCGTCGGGGTTTTCGCTCAGCCAGCGGCGCAGCTCGCCCTCGGCGTGGGCGGCCCAGAGCGCGGCGCGGTAGAGCAGGCGCGCGTTTTGCCGGCTGTAGGGCAGGCCGCTGAGGTAGACGCACCGGCCGCTTCCATATTCGTTGACGGCCATCTGCACCTCGCGCTCGCGCTGCACGAGCACCTGCGCGCCGGGCAGGGCGTACATGCCCTTCTTCCCCTCGCCGAAGTCGACGGCCCCGCCGGCGTCCGCCAGGATGAAGTGATCGCGGTGCTCTTCCCAGTTGTACTTGTCGTAGCCCAGCGTGAAGCCGGTCTCCTTCTCCACGCCCAGCGCGGCGGCCAGCTGCAGGAAGCGGCCCTGCCTGGGGTGGCCGGAGGGCTCGCCCACGCCGATGAACCCGCCGCCGCCGTGGATAAAGCCGCGCACGGCCGCGCACACGTCGGGGTCCTCCCACCAGACGCCGCCGGTGTGGGCGGTGTCCGCGTCGCCGACGTTGATCAGCACGTCGATGCCCCGCAGGCGGTCCGGATCCCTTCGGATCTCCTCAAAGCTGACCCAGTCCACCTCCAGCGCCGCGCCGGAGAGCGCCTCGATCACGCCGGCGTAGCTGTAGTTCTGCTTGTAGTACAGCGCATGGTGCACCATGTGGCAGCCCCAAGCGCGCATGCGGCCCCAGCAGTTGAGCACGGCCACGCGGCGGGCGCACCAGGGCGTGGCGCCGCGCACGTTGTCGTACAGCTCGCGGAACTCGTCGCACACCTGCTGCACGTAGTCCAGGAATGCGGGGAATTCGCACGCCAGCTTGAGGTAGCCGCCGTAGCCGATGCGGTCGATGGGCTTTCGCAGGATGGCGCGGCGGGCGGTCAGCCAGTTTTCGCGGGCCTCGCCGACGGGGTCGCCGCCGGGGTGGAACGTGTCGGGGAAGAAGTAGGGCAGCAGGCGGCCCTCGGTGTAGCGCACGCCGGGGATGTCGGAGATCAGGCGCAGCGTCGAACCGTTGCCCACGCTGCCGACCACGGCGTCCACGCCGGCGCCGCGCCATTCGGGCATGAACGGCTCCGTGCCAATCCAGTGATCGCCCAGGAACATCATGGCCTCGCGGCCCTCCTCGTGCACGATGTCGGTCATCTCGCGCACAAGGCGCGCGACCTCGCGGCGCTGGAAGGCCTGAAAGTCCAGGAATTCGCGCGAGGGCACGCGGTACTGGTTGTTGTAGTACCCCTGGTCGACGATGAACTCCGGCCTGAACCGGTAGCCCGCCTCGCGCTCGAACCGCTCCAGGATGTAGGGCGACACCGACGCGGAGTAGCCGTACCAGTCGACGTACTTCTCGCGGCGCAGCTCGTCAAACACGAGCGTGAACTGATGAAAGAACGTCGTGAAGCGGATCACGTCCACGTACGGGTGCTCGCGGATGAAGCGGCGCAGGCGCTCCATCGAGTAGCGGTGCGTCTTGGGCTGGCGCACGTCGAAGGTGATCTGGTGCTCCACGTCCGTCCAGCCGTTGGTCACGGCGTTGTACATGTGCACCGGGTCCCAGATCAGGTAGGCCAGGAAGCTGACCGTGTATTCGTGCATGCGCCGCGGGCGCTCGATCACCACGCAGCCGCCCTGCGCGTCGTAGCGCCAGCCCTCCGGCGGCAGCGCCTCGCCGCTCGTGCGGTCGATCACCTCCCACCAGCGGGCGATGTCGTCCCGGTCGTTGACCCGCATCAGCTCCGGGCTGACGCCCTGCATCAGCGGGATGGCCAGCGGCCCCTCCCCCGCCGCGTGAAAGCCCGTCATGATGTAGCACTGCTGCACCTCGTCCGGGTTCTGCCGGGCCCATTCGTTGTCCTTGCGCGTCGTATAATAGGTAGCGTACACCTTCGCGCCCGTCTCCCGCAGCGCCGCGGGAAAGTCCGTGCCGTCGCAGTCGCGAATCGCGTCCGCGCCCCAGCGCTCCATCAGTTCCAGCGTCTGGGGCACCACGTCCAGGTCGGTGGGGATCGTCACGCGGCCGCGCCGCCGCTCCTCGCCGTTCATCTGCTCGCCTCCCTTGGGCGTCTTTTCCCCCATTATACCATATTTCCATCACGTTTTATAGTCATTTTGCGCACAAATTCCTGCCGGAGCGCGCTTTTTCGGGCCGCCACTCCCCCACCGCCGTCGCCAGCAGGATGCAGCACGCGCCCGCCGCCTGCCAGCCGTCCAGCCGCTCGCCCAGCGCCAGCGCCGACAGCGCCAGCGCGACTACCGGGTCGATGTAGCCGTACAGCGCCGCCGTCTGCGCGCGCACGCGGGCCAGCGCACTGAAGTAGAGCGCGTAGGCCAGCCCCGTGTGCACCACGCCCACCGCCGCCACGGCCAGGACCTGCCCGGCGTTCAGCGCCACCAGCTCCTCGCGCAGCAGCGCGTAGGGCAGCACGATCGCCGCCGATACCCCCAGCTGGCAGATCGTGCGCTCCAGGGCCGTCGTGCGGCGGATGCGCCTTCCCAACAGCATCACCCCGGCGTAGAACACCGCCGCGCCCAGCCCCAGCGCGACGCCCGCCATATCCCCCGCCGTGCCGGTGCCCATTCCGGGCCGGATGCCGCTCACCGCCGCCATGCCGGCCAGCGCCGCCAGCGCGCACAGCGCCTTTCGCATGCCCAGGCGTTCGCCCAGCAGCGGCGAGAGCAGCAGCACGATCGTCGGGGCCATGTAGTAGCACATCGTCGCCACGGCGACGCTCGTGTGGTTGTACGCCTCAAACAGCAGGATCCAGTTGACGCCCAGGCATGCGCCGGAGGCGATGAGCAGCCCGGCCTCTGCGCGCAGGGCGCTGGGGCGCAGGCGCTCGCCGCGCGCGCGCAGCACGAGCAGCAGGAAGAGCATGCCCGTCAGGCCGCGCACGGCGGCCAGCGTGGCGGAGCCCAGCGGGATCGCGCGGCGCATCAGGCCGATTGTACCGAAGATCACCATGGCCGCGGCGAGCAGGACCCGCGGGCCCAGGAGCGCGTTTGCACGGCGCATTGCATTTTCCTCCCATCACTGAAAAAGGGCCGCAAACGCAGCGTTTGCGGCCGTGGCGGCGCGGCTCAGGCCACGCCGACGGTGAGCAGGATGTTGGCGAAGACGCGCTGTTCGCCGGTGGAGATGGCCAGACGCACATCCGGCTCGCAACAGGCGTCGTAGAATGCATAGCGGTCGAGCATCTCCAGGCGCAGGCCGGGCAGGCGCTCGCGGAACTCGGCAAAGATGGGCGGTTCGGAGCCGTCAGCGGGCTGCATGACCTGCGCCGCCTCGGCGTTGATCTCCTTGAGCAGGGCGTCCAGCACGTCGGTGACCTGCGGCAGGCCGGCGCGCACGCCCAGGTAGACGCGCTCGCACGCGCCGGTTCGGCCCTGCAGCGGGTAGTTGCCGTCTGCGATGAGGATCTTGTCGCCGTGTCCGCAGCGGGACAGGGCCTGCATGATGCCGGGGTGGATGCATCCGTCCTTGAACATGGTCGCGCCTCCTTACTTTTCGTTGTCGCGCAGGTGGCCCAGCGTTCCGCCGGGATGCCACTTGACGTACTGCTTGGGATCCAGCCCGCGGTTGACCTGCAGCACGACGCTCAGGCCCTGCAGCGCCAGGCACTCGGCGAGGATGGAGTTGCGGGGCGCACGGTTGAGCGGGCCGCCCTCCTCCCCCACGCCGGCGAACACGTGCGCCTGCGCGTTTTGGGCCAGCCAGGAGGCGGGGTTGCCGGTCACGGCGATGACCTGGCAGCCGTTGTTGTGGATGGCCGCGACCGTGGCCTTCATCTCGGCGGTCTCGCCGCTGTTGGAGATGCAGATCACCACGTCGCCGGGCACGAGCTGGCCGCAGGAGCCGTGCACGGCCTCGGTGCCGTGCAGGAAGTAGGTGGGCGTGCCGGTGGAGGAGAGCAGCGAGGCCATGTAGCTGGCCACGTGGCCGGGCTTGCCGATGCCCGTGATGTGCACGCGGTTGCCGCGCTGCTGCGCCTGCAGGATCAGTTCGGCCGCGGGCAGGAACGATTCGTAGTCCATCCCGTCGATGAAGCGGTCGACCTCCTGACGGGCCGAGCGCTTGAAGGCCTCCAGGGCCGGTTTGCACGCATCGTGGTTCATGACAAAGACGCTTCCTTTCGAATTGGCATGCCGCGCGTCAGCGCAGGCAGTCGAGTTTGGCAAAGTCAAAGCCGGGCTCGGCGTGGGCCTGCATGGCGGCGATCACCTCGTCCAGCGTGGGCAGGCTGGGCTGCGCGCCCATGCGCGAGACGGTGATGGCGGCGGTGTTGCGCGCAAAGTCGATGGCCTGGCGCGGGTCCAGGCCGGCGCACACGCCGGTGCAGAAGGCGGCCACGAAGCTGTCGCCCGCGGCGGTGGGGTCGGCCACGGCGACGTCCGGCACGCTGGGCACGTGGGTCACGCCGCCTTCGCCCGCGATGGCCGCGCCGTTTTCGCCCAGCGTCACCAGCAAGTTGCGCGCGCCGCGGCTGCGCAGGGCGTCGGCGACGGCCTGCACGTCCTGCAGGTTGACGCCGCCCTCCACGCGGATGGGGATGCCGGTGATCGCGGCGGCCTCGTGCTCGTTGGGCGACAGGTACGTCGCGCAGGCCATGAGCGCCTCGGGGATGGGCGCGGCGGGCGCGGGGTTGACCATGACGGGCACGCCGGCCTTCTGGGCCAGCTTGGCCACGCGCACGTCGATGTCCATCGGGATTTCAAACTGAAGCATCACCATGTCAAAGGAGGCGATCTCCTTCTCCAGGAAGGCGACGTCCTCGGGCGTGATGGTCATGTTCGCGCCGGGCACGACGATGATGCGGTTGCGGCTGGAGCCGTCGGGGAAGCGCTCCAGCGTGATGTTGCCGATGGAGGAGGGCGCATGCGCGTCGACGGCGACGTGCTCAGTGTGCACGCCCGCGCCCTGCATGGAGCCGGTCAGCGCCTGGCCGAACGCGTCGCGGCCGACCTTGCCCACCATCGTCACGTCCGCGCCCAGGCGGGCGGCCTGCACGGCCTGGTTGGCACCCTTGCCGCCGGGCGCGGTGGTGAAGGTCTCGCCCAGCACGGTCTCGCCGGGGCCGGGGAAGACGCGCGTGGAGGTGATCAGGTCCATCACGAAGCTGCCGACCACCAGGATTCGGGGTTTGCGGTTCATGGAAAACGCTCCTTTGGTCTGCCGGACATCACAGCCTGTACTGCATCGGCTGGATGATTCTGGCGATTGTTTGATAGTTGTGCAGGATCGACACGGGGTCAAAGCGCAGCGACGGGCCGGACACGCTCACCGCGGCGACGACGTCGCGGTTCACGCCGAAGACGGGCACGGCCACGCAGCGAATGCCGAACTCGTGCTCCATGTTGTCCACGGAGAAGCCGTTCTTGCGCACCTCGTCCAGGTTTTCGCGCAGGATGCTCTCCTCGACGATGGTGTTGTCGGTGTACTTGACGCGCGGCTCGCGCAGGACCAACTCGCGCTCGTCCTCCGGCAGGAAGGCGAGCATGGCCTTGCCCAGGCCCGTGCAGTACATGGGCGCGGTCTCGCCGGCGATGGAGCGGTAGTTGCCGCCGCCCTGGGGGAAGGCCGAGTCGAGGTAGAGCACCTTGCGGTCGTAGGGGATGCCCAGGTAGCAGACCTCGCCGGCCTCGTGGGCGATCTGGTTGATCGGCTCCTGGAACATGCGCCGGAAGTCGAGGTGGCTGTTGACGATGTAGCTGAAGTGCATGATCTTCAGCGACAGGTAGTACTTTCCGGTCTGCGGGTTCTGCTCCACATACCCCAGGTCCTCAAACGTGGAGAGGATGTTGAACACCGTGCTCTTCTGATAGCCCAGCTGTTGCGCGATCTCCGACACGCCCATCTCCCGGGCCTTGACGGAAAAGCACTCCAGCACGTGCATGGCCTTGGCCAGCGACTTGACTTTGCACTCATTGGTTTGAAGATTGGCTTGAAGCATGGCTCCGCGCTCCTTTTCATCTCGTTCGCCCGCCCGGGCGTCCCCTCCTCGCCCTGGCGCCGGCTCAGGCCTGCCGGCCGTCCTGGCGGATCAGGAAGATCTCGCTCACGCGCACCCCGCGCACCTTGCCGTAGGGCTGCCAGGTCAGCGTCAGGCCGCCCTCCTGCACGCACGCGGCGGGCACGCGGTATTCGCGCCACGGCGCAGCCGGGTCGCACGGCTCGATCCGCTCGTGGATCACCGTCTCCCCGCAGGTGAGGCGCACGTCCTGCCCGCGGCCGCCGTCGCCATACGCCACGCGCAGCAGGTAGTCCGCCCCCTCCTGTACGCCGGGGATGCGCAGCGTGAGCGGCGTGTCGTAGTAGGACAGCGCGCAGGTCAGCAGCGCGCGCGGCACCGGCGCCTCGCGCCACGTGCCCGTGTGCATGTGCAGCCGGTCCAGCGCCTGCGTGTCCACGCTCGTGAAGGGCGTGCGCAGCAGCGAGGGGTCGCGTTCCCAGCAGCTTCCGGTTCGGATCAGCCCGCGGCTTTGCACGCTGCCCACGTCCACGTAGACGTCTCCCGGGCGCACCTGCGTGCGCGTGAGCATCGCCTCGATCGCCGCCAGGCGCTCCTGCTCCGACTCCAGGCGCAGGATGCGCTTCATCGTCACGCGCAGGTACTGCGCGTCGCTGAGCGGCACGTCGATCATGTCCAGCCACGCGCCGCGGCCCCAGCGCTGTCCGCCATGGCGGCGCGTGGTCAGCTTGATGCCGCACGAGGCGTGCAGCGCGTCGGCCAGGCGCAGTAGCCGCGCGCGCAGCAGCGGATCGCACGGCTCGTCCCGCCCGCGGTCCAGCAGGGCGAACGCGCCGCGGATGGCCTGCACGGCGCCCTCCTGCGCGGCCCCCGCCAGCCGCTCGCGCGCCTGGCGCTCCAAATCGTCGTCATAGCGCTGCTTTTGCTGGATGTAGCGGTCGGCCAGCGCGCGCAGCAGCAGCAGCTGATAGCGCCAGTTGCCGCGCACCGCCTCGGTTGCGCGCGCGTCCACGTCCGTGAACAGGCGATAGGCCTCCTGCACGCTCCCGTTCTCGCCGATGGGGTGCGGGTCGGCCCAGCTGTCCTCCAGCAGCAGGATGCCGCGCGTCAGCTCCTCCTCCAGCGCCGGGTCGATGAAGTAGCGCACGTACTCGCGCACCGTGTCCTGCGCGCACTGGGCGTCGTCCCAGTCCTGCTGGCCCCACACGAACTTGTTCACGTCGTCGTGCACGCCCTCGGAGTAGGTGATCGAACCCGCGCAGTAGGGCGCGAACGCGTTGTGGATGTGCTTCATCGCCCGCGGCCGCGGGTCGCAGCACTCGCGCCCCTCCACGATCGCAAACGCGGGATCGCGGCGCGGCAGCGCGAACTGGCAGCCCATGTCGTGCGTCACATCCGGGTAGTGACGGATGCGTCCGCGGTAGACCGGCGGCAGCTTGTCCACCATCTCCTGAATGGAGTCCTTCTCCCACGGCGCAAAGCACACGCCCCACAGCCAGGCCGGCTCCTTCTGAACCTCCCGGTAGAAGGCCTCATACCAGCCCGGCTCGGGCGCAAAGCACTGCGGCGCGAGCATGACCTTGGCATTGGGATGGTATCTGTGCAATAGTGTAGCACATTGTTCCGCAATTGGAAAGAGTTGTTCAGGAAATATTTCCCCGGGATCGCCGGCGGGGATGAGCATGCCGTCGACCTCATCCAGCGCGGCAAAGACGGCCTCGCGCTCCTGCAGCTCCTGGGGCAGGCAGGCGGGGTAATCCTTGCCCATGTTGGGATACCAGAGCCACAGGTCCAGTCCGTAGCTCTTGACGATGCGGGCGACGCGGACCATCATGTCGAAGGGATCGAGCCGCATCTCGCGGGAGAAGAGGTTGTCGTCCGTGCGGGGCGGGAGCAGCTCGATGCTGTTGGAGCCAAAGAGCGCCAGATCGCGGATGTAGCGGTCGAACTGGGCCTCGGTCCAGCAGGGCAGGGTGTTCTGCTTGTCGCGGTAGCCCAGCTGATGGCCGCGCATGGCGTAGTGGGGGGTGCTGCTCAGGCCGTCGAAGAGCCAGTCGGCGCAGATGCGTCCCTCGTAAAGGCGCAGCAGGCGCAGCAGCTTGCCCATGGCGTAGAAGGCGCCGCGCGGGTCGCAGCCGACGGCAAAGAGGTTGAGGCGCACGCCGTCCTCCTGCTCGAAGAAGAGGCGGAAGCCCTCGGGGCCGGGGGCGGGGAGGCGCTCCAGCAGGGCGACCTTTTCGGGGAAGAGGCGGCAAAAGTCCGCCTCGGTGAGGATGGCGGCCATCTCGACGCCCCCGACGGGGCAGGCGGAGGCGGCAAGGCGCAGGCCGGTGTGCAGAAGGATCTCCTCAGCGAAGACCTGCGCGGCGCGGGCGACCAGCGGGGCTGCGTCCGGGGGGCACACGAGCACCGGCCGGACCGACACCAACTTGTTCATCACGATACCTCCTTCGTTAGGCGCGGATCAGCCACAGCTCGGACACGGCGGTGGGATACAGGGTGTCATAGGCCTGCCAGGTGAGGGTCACCGCGCCGTCCGGGCCGACAGGCGCGGGCAGGTCGTAGCCGTAGACCGGCTCGCCGGGGCCGGCCTCGTCGCGGCGCACGGCGTCGTGGACGAGGCGGCCGTCGGCGTAGAGCGCGACCTCAAGCCGCTCGCGTGTCTGGCCGATCATGTCGGGGTAGGTCACCCGCAGGCGGTAGCGCGCGCCGGGCTCCAGGCCGTCCACGCGCACCGTCAGCGGCGTGCCGTAGATCGTGCGCGCGCGGTGCACCCAGCGCATGGGGATGGGGAACTCGCCCGCCCAGCCGCGCCCGGCGTAGAAGCGCATCATCAGGCCGTACAGGTCGTGGAACAGGTGCGGCGAGCGGAGCATGCCGGGGTCCTGCTCGTAGGGCTTGCCGGGCACGACGTAGCGCTGGAAGTCGTCCAGGTCGCCCAGGTTGACGTAGCGCCCGCCCGGGCCGGGGTCGGTGCGGTGCAGCAGCGCGCGGATGGCCTCCAGCTTCTCCTCCTCGCCGGGCAGCCGCAGGATGCGTCCAAAGTGGCAGGTGTAGAACTGCATGTCGTTGAGCGGCGTGTCCAGCGTGTCCAGCCACGCGCCGCGGATCCACGCCTGCGCGTTGTGCATGGAGGTGCTCTGCTGCATGCGGCAGCCGGGCGTCTCGTACAGCTTCTGCCCCAGCTCCTGCAGCCGGAAGCGCAGGTCCTCCGCCGCAGGCTCATTGAAGGTGCGGTTGAAGATCGCCCACGCCGCGCGCACGGCCGCGTCCGCGCCGGTCTGGGGCGCGCGCCGCAGCGCCTCCAGCGCCTCCCGCTCCAGGCGCGCGTCGCTCAGGAAGCGGCGGCGGGCATAGGCGTCGAGCATCGCGCGCTGGTAGAGCATCCGGTAGCGGTAGTTGTCCCGCACCTGCGCGCGCAGCTGTGCATCCAGGCGCTCAAAGCGGGCGAAGACCTGCTCGATGGCCTCGTTGTCCGCCAGGCGGCCCTTCCAGTTGTCCTCCAATGCAAAGATCAGGTCCGTCAGCTCGTCCACATGCTCGGGATCGATCAGCAGGCGCACGTAGTCGCGCACGAGGCTCTGCGCGTCGCGGTCCGGGTCCACGTCCTGGTCGGTCCACAGGAACTTGTTCACGTCGTCGTGGATGCCCTCGCTGTAGGTCAGCGAGCCGATGCAGTAGGGCGCGTGCAGGTTGTGGATGGCCTTCATCGCGCGCGGGCGGGGGCAGCAGCTCTCGCGGCCGTGCACGATGGCCAGCGGGCCGTCCCACAGCGGCGCCTCAAACTGGCAGGAGGCCGTATGCGTGATGTCGGGGTAGTGGCGGATGCGCGCGCGGTACTTTTCGGGCAGGCGCGCGGCCATCTCGGGCAGGGTGTCGCGCACCCAGGGCGCGTAGCACACGCCGTAGAGCCAGTCAGGCTCGCGGCTGACCTCGCGGTAGAAGGCGTCGTACCAGTCTGCCTCGGGCGCGAAGGACTGAGGCGCGACGTAGACCTTCGCCTGCGGATGGAAGCGGTGCGCGACGGCCATCATGCGGCCCGCCACCTGGAAGAACTGCCGGGGCTGCAGTTCGCCGGGATCGCCCGCGGGGATGAGGATGGCGTCCAGGAACGGGATCGCGCCGAAGACCTGCTCGCGCTCCTCCATCTCGGCGCGGAACGTCTCGGGGTCCGCATAGTCCTCGGCCATGTTGGGGTACCACAGCCACACGTCCAGGCCGTAGCCGTGGATCACGCGGGACAGGTCGGCCATCATCTGCATGGGATGGACCTTGAACAGCGGCGAGAAGAGGCGGTCGTCCGTGCGCGGGGGCAGGATCTCGATGGCGTTGACGCCAAAGAGCGCCAGCGTGCGGATGTAGTCGTCAAAGTCCTGCAGCGTCCAGTTGGGGCAGGTGTTCTGCTTGTCGCGGTAGGCCAGCTGGTGGCCGCGCAGCGGGTAGCGCGGGGTGACGGAGACGCTCCGCAGCTCGGCGCAGGCGCGAATGACGCCCGGCAGCAGCTCGAGCTTTCGCAGCAGCGCGCCGCAGCCGTACAGGCAGCCGCGGGCGTCGGCGCCGCAGACGACGGCCCGCAGGGGTTCGGTGCCGAGCACGCACAGGCGGTATCCCTCAGGGCCGGGCGCGGGCAGCGCGCGCAGAGCGTCCTGCCAGAGGTCCAGCTCGCCTTCGGTGCCCACGGCGACGAACGCGCCGTCCGGGGCCTCAGGCGCGACGGATGGGCACAGGCCCGTGCGCGCCTGTAACTCCTTTCGCAGAATGTCCAGCGCCAGGCGGCCCTCGCCGTCCGCGCGGGGCTGAACCAAGACCAAATTGCTCATCGTGACCTCCTTGATCGGCGGGCCCGCCGCCGTCCTCCATGAAGGGGCGTCCTTCGTCGGTGGGGATAAAAAACGGGGAAACGGCACGCCGTTTCCCCAGCCGCAGTGGTGCGGCGTCTTGTGGGCGCATCAAAGCGCGGGGCGCATCCGGCTTCGTAGGCCGGGGTTGGCGGGGCGAAGCGGGGTGGGATGGCAGACCCGCTTCGTCCGCAGCGCTACAATCAGCGCTTGTAAGCGGTGTTGTACAGCTCCTCGAGGCGCTCGCTGCCGGCGTCGAGCTGCTCCTGGACGAAGTCGTCCCACTCGTCCATGCTGCGGGTGCCGGTGATGAACGCGTCGATGTTGCTGTCAAACTGCGTCTGCAGCTCCATCGTCAGCTCGGTGACCTCTTCCTGCTCCTCGAGGGTGAAGGCAGGCGTCATGTACTTGTAGTCGATGAGGCCCTCCTCGGTCCAGCCGCGGATGATGTCGCCCTGCTCGAAGAACAGGTCGCCGTAGATCTGGCGGTAGATGCCCTCGTCGATGTACATGGCCATACCCCAGATGCCCGTGCCGATGACGGAGTTGATGGCGGCGTACTGGTCGGCGGCGCCGGCGGTGGACTCCATGATCTCGTCGACGATCATCGGGTTGCCGTTCTCATCGATGTAGTAGCTCTCGCCCTCGACGCCGAAGTTCATGACGCGGGCGCCCTCGTCAGTGTACATCCAGTCAAAGAGCGCGAGCACGCGGTCCAGGGCCGGGCAGTCCTTGCTGATGGCCACGCCGTCGGACCAGTCCAGCTCGTAGCGCAGGGTACGGGTGGGCGTGTAGTCGTTGGCCAGCGGCGCGAGCAGTTCGAAGTACCAGTCGTCGTTGCCCGCGGAGGTGAAGGCCGGCTCAAAGATACGGGAGATGAAGGAGTTGTTGTCGTTGTAGTAGACGACCTTGCCGGTGGAGATCTTCTCCCAGAGGTTGTTGGCGTCGTTGCTGGCGTAGTCGGGGTCCACGAGGCCATCGTTCCAGGCGTTGGCCAGGTACTGCACGACGCTGCGGAAGCTCTCCTGGGTCGGGCCGTAGGTCCAGGTGTCGGTCTCCGGCTCGAGGTAGATGCCAATGCCATCAAAGGTGCCGAATCCGCCGGAGCCCATGCCGTAGGCCAGGCAGGCGAGGATGCGCTGCGCGCCGGCGCGGCTGCTGAAGAAGTAGACGTCAGGATGCGCTTCCTTGATGGCGAGCATCACGTCGTACAGCTCCGCCCAAGAGGTGGGGCGCTCCAGGCCCAGCTCGTCGAGCAGGTCGCCACGGATGGCGCTGATGGGCGCGATGTCGACGCGGTCATACTCCATCTTGCGCAGGATGTACATGGCGTCCTTGCCCTCGCTGTTCTGGGACATAAAGGACTGCGTCGCCTCATAGCGGGTGGGGTTGTTCTCGTCGAAGGCCAGGCCGAAGTAGTTGGGCAGCTGGTCGGCGTAGTCCATCAGGTTGACGCACATGTACTCCAGGTCGAACGCGCCGATGTTGGCGGTCGTCACGCCGTAGGTGACGTCGGCGATGTCGTTCGTCGCAAAGGAGGTGGACAGCTTGGTGCTAAAGTCGCTGGCCGGGATGGCCATGATCTGGATGTCCAGGCCGAAGTGTTCCTTGATGTAGTTCAGGACGATGGTGTCCTGCAGCAGCGTCTGGTTGGCGTTCTCGTTCATCATGAACGTGACGGTCACCAGGTCGTCCTCGGCGTAGGTCTCGGCCATCGATGCGACGGGCATCACGGTGACGGCCAGGAGCAGGGCCAGAAACAGCGCGGTCAGTTTCTTCATGATACGTTGACTTCCTTTCTGAGTTTTTTAACGAAACGGATCCGTCCCGCATGCGCTCCGGCCATCCCGCCAGAGCGCCGCGGCGCGGGCCTCCGCTTTGCTAACGATGGGTCATCCCTTGAGCGAGCCGACCATGATGCCCTTGGTGAAGTACTTCTGCACGAAGGGATAGACGCACAGGATGGGCGCGATGGTCACAAAGATCGCGGCATACTTGATGCCCTGGGTCATGAAGGCGGTGTCCGTCGTCGCGTTGTCGGAGACGGTGCCGCTGATGACGATGTTGCGCAGAATCAGCTGTACGGGATAGAGCTCCTTGTGGTCCAGGTACAGCAGCGCGGGCATGTAGGCGTTCCAGTGGGAGACGGCGTAGAACAGGAACATCGTGGCGATGACCGGCGAGGAGATGGGCAGGATGATCTGTCCGAAGATGCGCAGATCGCTGGCGCCGTCGACGTAGGCGGACTGATAGATCTCCTCGGGGATGTTCTGGAAGAACGTGCGCATGATGACCATGTAGTACACGTTGATCGCCGTCGGCAGCAGGATGGCCCAGATGGTGTTCTTCAGGCCGAGCTGGAACACGATCATGAAGTTGGCCACGATGCCCACGTTGAACAGCATCGTGAACACGACGAAGAAGTTGAAGAACTTGCGGCCGTAGAAGTTGGGCCGGGAGAGGGGATAGGCGCACAGCGCGGTCATGGCCACGTCGATGAGCACGCCGAAGAACGTGTAGCGGATCGTGTTGTAGTAGGCGCGGGGGATCTCGCTGCCGCCCAGCAGCGCCTCATAGCACTTGAAGTTGATGCCGCTGGGGATGAAGGTGATCTCGCCGCGCAGCACCAGGTTTGCATCGCTGACCGACACGGCCAACATGTGCACCAGCGGCAGCAGAATCAGCAGCAGCAGCACGACCAGGAAAAAGCCGTTCACCAGGCCGAAGATCCGGTCGCCCGTGCTGAGGCGCACCTTGCTGGAGCCTTTATGTTTCAGGACGCCGTCCATCGCACTCATCCTTTCTTGCATGTCAGCCCGCTTACCACAGGCTCGTGGAGCCCACCTTCTGGGCGACCTTGTTCGCGCCGGAGACCAGCAACAGCGAGAGCACCGCCTGGAACAGGCTGATCGCCGCGCCGTAGCTGTAGTCGGCCTGGATGATGGTGCGCCTGTACAGGTAGGTGGAGATGACGTCGGCCGTCTCGTAGGTGGAGCCGGTGTAGAGCAGCAGGATCTTCTCATAGCCGATGTCCATCATGCGCCCGACCGTCAGCAGGAACTGAATCGCGATGACCGAGGCGATGCTGGGCAGGGAGACGTGCAGCGTCTGCTGCAGGCGGCTGGCGCCGTCGATCTCGGCGGCCTCGTACAGGCCGGGATCGATGCCGGTGAGGGCGGCCAGGTAGATGATGCTGCCCCAGCCCACGTGCTGCCAGATGTCGGAGATGATGTAGATGCTGCGGAACGCGCCCGCGTCGGTGAGCAGCGCGTAGGACTTGCCCGTCAGCGTCCGAAGCATCATGGTGATCAGGCCGTCCGAGGACAGGAACGTCGTGATCAGGCCGCACACGGCGACGGTAGAGATGAAGTAGGGCATGTAGCTGACCGTCTGCACCAGCTTCTTGAAGCGCTGTATGCGCACCTCGTTGATCATCAGCGCCAGGATGATGGCCGCCGGGAACGAGAAGATCAGGCCGTACAGGTTGAGCACAACCGTGTTGCGCACCAGCTTCCAGAAATAGGCGTCCGTCAGGAATTTTTCAAAGTACTTCAGCCCAACCCAGTCGCTGCCCCACAGGCCGCGGGTCGCCTTGAAATTCTTGAACGCGATCGTCAGCCACATCATCGCCCCGTATTTGAAGACGACGAAGTAGATCATTGGCAGTAGGAACAGCAGGTACAGGTATCTGCTTCTGGAGATCTGCTTGAGAATCTGTCTCCTGGGATTGCGAACGGTCGCTAGCATGGGGAAAACCACCTCCGGCGAGTTCCTGGGTTCTGGGTTGTTCAACAATGATGTACGCGGTTCTTTTATAAAAACAGCATACCATCACCCCGGCAAATTGTCAAGAACCTTTTTGAAAATGTTATCAAAATTTGCGCCGCATCCAATTCTTCTATGTATTATATGTACTTTATGAAATACTCCGGTATTTTCGGGAGATGTATTGACAATCCCCTCCAGCGCGCGTTATACTGAATGTGTTCAACTATGGTATACGTTGTTTTGTACACAAAACGTTCAGATGTAATCGACCAATCTATCGTTTTAGAGGTGATCGTCGTGGAATTCGCCCGTCCCACAAGAGAACTGTGGCCCGTCATGCTCACTCCGTTCACGTCCAGCGGCGACGTGGACTATGATGCGCTCGCCCGCATGGTAGACTGGTATGAGGAAAACGGCTCCACCGGGTTGTTTGCCATCTGCCAGTCCAGCGAGGTGTTCTACCTCAGCCTGCAGGAGCGCGTGCGCATCGCGGCCTTCCTGAAGAAACGCGCGCATGTGCCCGTCATCGCGTCGGGCCACGTCTCCTATGCGCTGGAAGACCAGATCGACGAGCTGCGCCGCGTGAGCGATACCGGCGTGGACGCCGTCATCCTCATCACCAACCGCCTGGCCGAAGAGCACGCCGCGCCCGAAGTGTGGATGGACCACCTGCACCAGGTCACGGATGCGCTCGACCCCGCCATGCCGCTGGGCTTCTATGAGTGCCCCTATCCCTACAAGCGCCTGCTCTCGCTGGATGAGCTGCGCCAGGTCGCAGCCGACCCGCGCTACCGCTTCCTGAAGGATACCTGCTGCGACCTTTCGCTGATCCAAAAGCGCCTGCAGGTGCTCGCGGGCAGCTCCCTGGGCCTGTACAACGCCAACACCGCCACGCTGCTCTCGTCCCTGCGCGCGGGGGCGGCGGGCTTCTCCGGCGTCATGGCCAACTTCCATCCGGAGCTGTATGCGTGGCTGCTGCGCCACTTCGAGGCCCAGCCCGAAAAGGCCGACACGCTGCAGAGCATCCTGACCATGGCCTCGCTCATCGAGATGCACCACTACCCCGTGTGCGCCAAGTATGCCATGCAGCGCGCGGGCGTGCCCATCGACCTGTATTCGCGCACGCGCAACCATCATGAGCTGACCCCGCTGGTCTGCGACGAGGTCGACCAGCTCGCCCGGCTGACCGCCTACGTCAAGGACACCCTCCTTCGGGATTGACAGCCCCCCGCGCGGCCCCGCCCCCGGTTTTCCGGAGCGGGGCCGCTTTGCTTTTTCCGGCGCAACACGCGTCCGCGCCCACCCGAATAGGATAAAGGGAGAAATCCATTTGAAAGGCGGGAAAAGCCGTGTTGCACTGCCGCTATGGCCGCTGCTGTCTGCGCCCCTGG
>LHCFR02800__coassemble_692_pt1 | contig 24436 bp, 23 predicted proteins | sample LHCFR02800__metabat2_low_PE_075 | metagenome-assembled genome bin LHCFR02800
AAAGGACCGCATTTGTGCAGACAGGCGCAGGCCTATCTGCTATAATAACTGTAAAATGATGGAGCACAGAAGGGGGGCGGACAAAGTGCGCATCTGAGTCCAACGATGCTGCTATGATCCCATTCAAAAGATGGAGGGATGCGCGTGAGACGAATTTTCCAAATCTATGGCCCCTTTTACCGCCGCCACCGCTGGCTGCTGCTGGGCTACCTGCTGCTGACCGTCGCGCACAAGTCGCTCGCCTACCTGTCGCCCCAGACGATTCAGCGGCTAATCGACGTATGCGCGGCCGGGGACGCCGCGGGCTTTCGCACCGCGGTGCTGCTGGCGCTGGCGCTGGGCGTCGCGTTCGTGCCGGTGCTCTTCTTTCGCTACGTGGTGCAATACGCCGCGCAGAACCGCGCCGACACGCTGGAGCGCGAACAGATCCTCCAGGACCTGCTGCGCCTGTCCCTGACCGACCTGAAGAAGAAGAACCTCGGGCACTACGTGCAGCTGGTCAGCCGGGACGTGGAAAAGGCGGGCGGGCTGGCGTTTTACGACGGGATCTCCTTTGTGGGCAACCTGGCGCTGGCCGCGTGCATGCTCGTGTACATGCTGAAGACCGACTGGCTGCTCTCGCTGCTGATCGTGGTGACCTATCCCCTGTTCGCGCTGGCGACGAAGCAAATGGTGCCGCGCGTGGAGCGCGCCGAGGAGGCCGTCATCGAGGCGGAGGAAAAGCTGAACACCCTGACCGACGAACTCTACACGGGCGGCGAGGAGATCCGCTCGACGGGCGCGCAGGCGTTCTTCAGCGAGCGTGCGAAGGCCGGGCTGTCCGGCCTCTTTCGCGCTACAGAGCGCCACAACTGGCTGGACAACTGCTACGACCTGCTGTGCGTGAACGGGCTGATGAACATCGCCAACACCCTGACCTTCTGCATCGGCGGCCTGCGCGTGCTACAGGGGGTCATTTCGATCGGCACGGTGACGCTCTTTGCGCTCTACTTCTCCTCGATGTGGGGCAGTCTGGAGGGAGTCATGGAATTTTTCAAGGCATACCGGGTGAAGCGGGTCTCACTGGGCCGCCTGGCGGCGTTCCACGAGCAGCCGGCGGAGGCGCGTGCGCAGGCGCAGGGCGCGCTGGATGTGTTCGAATCCCTCGAAGTGCGGGATCTTCGCTTCGCCTATGGGAGCAGGCCAGTGTTCGAGGGTTTTTCCATGGACCTGCGCAGAGGGGAGCGGCTGCTCGTGACCGGGGAAAACGGCTCCGGCAAGTCGACATTGGGCCGCCTGCTGGTCAAGCTGCTGATCCCCTCGGGCGGGCGCATCGCCTATAACGGGCAAAGCTACGCGGATCTGGACGCGCAGCGGCTCCGCGCAAGGGTGCTGCTGGTGCCCGCCGAGCCGTTCCTGATCGAGGGCGCCGCCGAGGAGAACCTGTGGGACCGGCCGGCGGCCGCCGCGCGGCTGCCCGAGGCGCTGCAGGGCGCGGCGGTCGGGCAGGACGGCGAGGGGCTCTCCTCCGGACAGAAGAAGCAGCTGCAGCTGGCGCGCTGTCTGGCGACGGATGCGGACGTCTACATTCTGGACGAGCCGTTCAACTACGTGGACGCCGCGGCCAAGGAAGACCTGTGGCGCTACATCCTGGAGGCCTTTCGGGACAAGACGCTGGTGATCATCTCGCACGACCTCTTCTTTGAAAAGGACTGCACGCGCCGCATCCGCATCGACCGCGCGCAGCCGTGACGAATGCGCTTTTCCATGCAAAAGGCCGCCCGAAAGCCAGGCTTTCGGGCGGCGTCGCGTCAGGCGAACTGGGCGCTGCGCGGTTGGATCGGCGGCGTCTGGATGCAGTCGCGCAGACAGCAGCCGCTCTGGCCGCCGCAGCCGCAGCCACAGCCGATGCCGCTGCAATGGCCCCAGCGGCAGATGCGCCGGCGGTTAACGATGGTGACGACGGCCGGCGGGCAGCCGGGCACGAGGCGCACGCAGTTGCCGCAGACGTTCGGGCCGGTGATGGTGCTGCAATAGCTGCGACCGGTGTCGCAGATCTCCTCGATCGTATAGTCGCCGCAGATCAGGCCGGCCAGGATGAGCGGCTCGTCGATCTCCAGGCAGCTTCCGGCGGTCAGCTGGAAGACCTCGCCGTTGGGATAGCTGGGGCCCTTGACGCAGATGGAGAACGTACGCGGCGTGCAGGATTGGCCGCCACAGGCATCCAACACGATCTTATGGATGACGAGCGTACAGCCGTTTTCCGCGATGGAGCCCGTGCCTACGCAGGCACATCTATCGACGCTACAACCGCAGTCGAGCGGCTGGATAAAATCGGGAATCCGGGGTTGGGTCAAATACATCTTTCTGGCACCTCCGTTGCAGGGGTTGGGACCCGCTATACTCTATGCCGCGCTGCGGCGGCGGGTGCGCAGAACCGGCTATGCAAAAGCGGCCGTTGGGGGTATAATAAAAAGGAGACCCAGCGAAAAGGGGAAAGCCGATGCCTATCAAACAGATCGCCCGGCGCATTACGGGCAACGATTACGTGTTCACCGTACTGACGAAGGTCTTCGCGTTGTTGATCGGCCTGGTCGCGTCCGCGTTTTCCAACCGGTACCTCGGCCCGGAGCTCAAGGGACAGCTCGCGGGCATCAACGCGACGCTGACCATCGTGGCCATCACCGCCAACTTCGGCCTGTATCAGCCGCTGCCGTATTACAAGCGGCTGGGTACGCCGGACGTGCTGGACAAGTTCCTTCGCATCTTCCTGCTGCAGTTCATCGCCTATACGGTGGTGGGCGTGGTACTGGCCCGTGCGCTGCATTCGTTTGCGATCACCGCGGTCTGCCTGATTGCGCCGGTTCAGGTGCTGGCCAATCAGATGAGCTTCACCATCACCGTCGAGGATGTGAAGTTCAAAAACGTCATCTTCTTCACCGCGCGCATCACCAATACGCTGATCACGATCCTGGCGTTCTATACGCTGCAGCCGTCGCTGCTTGTGGCGCTCGCGCTGATCGTCGTGGGCGATGTGATCACCGTGGTGATGGCGTTTTACCGGATCAGGCGCCTGCCCAATCCGTTTCGTGCAGACCTGCGCTTTTTGCTGAAGATCCTGCCCTTCGGCCTGGTGACGATGCTCACCACGCTGATGCTGACGCTCAACTACAAGGTCGACGTACTGATGATGGAGGGTTTCGGCGTGCCGGATGCCCAGATCGGCTACTATACGCTGGGCGTGTCGCTGGCCGAGTACGGTTGGCTGATCTCCGACGCGTTCCGCGAGGTGCTCTTTTCGCGCACGGCCAAGGACGATGCGGTTGGCGAGATCACCATGAGCCTGAAGATCAACCTGTACCTGACGCTGGTGGTGATCGCCGGCATCGTGGTCTTTGGCCGGCCCGCGATCTACGTCATCGGCGGCAGCGAGTTTCTGCCCGCCTATGGCGTGACGGTCATCCTGCTGCTGGGCGTGTTGAGCATGTCGTACTTCAAGATCATCGGCACGCTGCTGCTGGCCAAGGGAAAAAAGGGCACTTACCTGGGCATGCTCACGGGCAGCGTGCTGGTCAACGTCGCGGTCAACGCCGTGGCCATCCCAGCGATGGGCAAGGAGGGCGCGGCGATCGCGTCGGTGCTGTCCTATACCGTGGCCGGCGGGCTGTTCCTGCTCTACTTCCTGCGCACCTATGGCGTGCCCGCTGCGGACGTGTTCGTGCTGCGCCGCGCCGACGTGCGCAGGATCCTGGCCAAATTCAAACGATAAACGGAGGATGATGCCATGGATGCGCTGTCTGAACAGGCCGCGCGGCACTATGCGCGGTTGCGGGACATCTGTGATGAGATCGTCCGCAGCGGCAATTGGACGCAGGTGGGCGTGGCCGATGCGCGCTTCTTTCTGGCAATGTATATGCAGGCGCTGCTGTTGCGCCTTGCGACGCTGCAGGGCGAGCCCAGCGAGGCGCAGCGCGCGTTCATCGCGCATCTGCCGGACGTGGATGCGCTGGACGTCGCGCACGAACGGGATCTGGCCAGCCTGGCACACCGACATCGTTCATTTGCGCAGGGCACGCCGCTGCTGCTGCGCTGCGCCGGTGCGTGCGACCGCAAGGATGGCACCCGGATCGCAAAGGGCTTCGCCTCGTCGGTCCTGGCCATCCTGCGCGCATTTGCCGCATCTTCAGAGGGCTTGGACGATCGCGAAAGCGCGTTCATCGCCGGTTATGAGCGCACGCTGAGCGCACTGACCGGTCCGTTGGACGGGGCGCCGCACGCTGGCGAGGCGTGTCCGGCCACAGAAACGGCCCCAAAGGAGGAGAATGCGGCGCAAGCGCAGAAAGAACAGGAACCGGATGAGGAGACGCTCGAGGAGCTGACGGCGCAGCTGCACGCGCTGATCGGCCTGGAGGAGGTCAAGCGCGAGCTGGACACGCTGATCAACCTCATCCGGATCCGCAAGCTGCGCGCGGACAGCGGGCTGAAGGTGATGGACATGTCGTTTCACATGGTCTTCACGGGCAGCCCCGGAACGGGCAAGACGACCGTCGCGCGCCTGCTGGCCAGGATCTACCGCAAGCTGGGCTTTCTGTCCAAAGGACATCTGGTCGAGACGGATCGCTCCGGCCTGGTGGCCGGCTATGTGGGGCAGACGGCGCTGAAGGTGCAGGAGGTCGTGCGCCAGGCGATGGGCGGCATCCTGTTCATCGACGAGGCGTATGCGCTCGCGCGCAGGGGCGCGCAGAACGACTTTGGCCGTGAGGCGGTGGACGCGCTGGTTAAGCTGATGGAGGACAACCGGGGCGACCTGGTCGTCATTGCCGCCGGATACACGCGCGAGATGCAGGACTTTCTGGATGCAAACCCCGGCCTGCGCTCGCGCTTCAACAAGTACATCGAATTCCCGGACTACACCACGGACGAGCTGATGGCCATCCTCGAGCTGAATGCGGGGAAGCAGCAGTATACCGTCGAGCAGGAGGCGTGCGCCGTGATCCGCGGCGCGCTCGAGCAGATGCGCCCCGCCGACCGCGCGGATTTCGGCAACGCGCGCGGCATTCGAAACACGCTGGAGAAGCTCGTCGAGGCGCAGGCCAACCGCCTCGCGCAGGAGAAGGGCACGCTGTCGATTGAACAGCTGCAGACGATCACGTCCGCCGACGCGCGGGCGATCCTGCCGGGGAAAGAAGAGGAGGACGATGACAGGGCGCTTCCTTGCGCTGATGATGGCGCTGATGCTGGCGGTGGGCCCGTTGGCGGCCCTGGGAGAGACGGATGACGCGTTTGAACCGATGCAGCCCAAACCGCGCGTGCGCCTGATCTCGCCGACGGCGTCAGATGGCGCGGGGGTTGGAAGGCTGTTGCGGGTGGAGGCGGAGGGGACGAACGTCTTGCGGCTGGAGCTGTGCTTCTCCTGGACGGGGGGAACGATTGTGCTGCGCGCGGAGGGCGGGCGCATGGAGCAGACGGCGCTGCTGCCCGCCACGCACGAGCGCGTGACGGCCACGCTGACCGGCTACGGGATGGAAGGACAGACCGCCTGGGTGTCGGTACAGCTGCGCACGCCGCGCGAGACGCTGATCGACGACATGCTCGGCCGTGCGCAGGCGATCGCGCAGGATCCGAATGCCCGCTTCATGCCGGCGGATGACGCCGACGATCCGGGCACCTGCAAGAATTTCCTGCGCGGGCTGCTGGAGGCATTTGCAGACGGCTATGCGCTGGCGGATGCGCCGGACGCGCGGCTGGCCATGCCGCTGAATGCGGACGCGGAGGACTGTTCTCCCTGGCGCTACGGCGTGCAGTGGGCGCAGGCGGCGGACAGTCCCTACGCCGAGGTGGGCAGGTTTCGCTCGGATCCGGAGCAGGCGCGTGAGGAGAACGCGCGACAGGCTGCCGAACTGCTGCGCATGGCGCAGCGGGGCGACGTGCTGCAGCTGGCGTGCAATTACGTGGACGGAAACGGCCCCCACGCGATTTTGCTGACGCAGGACTGTGACGGGGAAGCGCTGGTCTTTGCGGACAGCAATCGCAAGGGCACCCGCGTCGGCGGCGCGCGATATGGTTGGGCGCAGTACGGCGCGCGCTGGACGGTCGAGTTCCTCGCGGAGGCGCTTGCGGCGTCCGGCTGCGGGGCGACGCTGTACCGGCTGCGGGAGGACATCACACGAAGATGAGGTGCATGAACGCATGACGGAAGAGGAGATCCGATGCAGGCGGCTGGCGGGGCAGCATCTGCTCGCGCCCGCGCCTGCGCGCACCGTCGTGCGCGACCTGTGCGGCGTGCAGGCGCAGTTTTTGCAGAGCGCGCTGCACGCCCTGCGCATCCGCAGCGGCGGTGCGTGCGGACCGGAGGGCCTGGTCAAATCCTGGACAATCCGGGGCACCCTGCATGTGTTCGCGTTGGAGGACCTGCCCGTATTCCTGCACAGGGGGCGCGCGCAGAGCCCGCGCGATTGCGACACGCTGGGGGCAGATGCGCGCGTGGATGCGGCGCGCAAGCGCTTTTTTGCGGACCTCATCCTGCAGCGCATCGAGGCGGGAGAGAACACGCGCGAGGCGCTGCGCGAGGCCTGCCGGAGCGCCGGCATGACGGACGCGGAGGCCGAAAGCATCTTCAATGCCTGGGGCGGAACAATCCGCGCGCTATGCGACGCCGGCCTGATCGGCTATGCGGTGCGCGAGCAGAAGACGTTTATACGCCTGCCGCACTTTGAGCCGATGGAGGCAAACGAGGCGCGCCTGGAGATGGCGCGCCGGTATTTTGCGCATTTCGGCCCGGCTACGGTGCGCGACGCCGCCTATTTTTTCGGCGCGACGCAATCGCAGGTCAAGACATGGCTGGAGCGGCTGCCTGTCCGCGCCGTTCCCTGCGGCGGGCGCACGTATTACGCGCTGGAGGGCGGCGCTTCGGAACCAGACGCCGCACACGACATCCCGCCATGCCTCCTGCTGGCAGGGTTTGACCAGCTGATGCTCGGCTATCAGAAGAGGGAGAGCCTGTTTTTCAGGCCGGAACACCTACGCGGCATCTTCAATCTGACGGGCATCGTCGCGCCGACCGTGCTGCTGAATGGACGGGTCGTCGGGAAGTGGAAGCGCAGCGGCAGACGGCTGACTGTGACGCCGTTTGAGGCCGTGCGCGCGGCGGACCGGCGGCGCATCGAAGAAGAGGCGCTTCGCCTCTTTCCGGCGCTTTCGGGCGTCGTGTTTACCGAGGAATGAAAAGGAGATCGAACGGCATATGGCGAGCATCCTGAGCGCAGAGGGCATTTGCAAATCCTACGGCAGCCGACCCGTCCTGAACGGCGCGACGCTGCACATTCAGCCGGGCGAGCGCACCGGCGTGGTGGGCCTCAACGGCGCGGGCAAGTCCACGCTGCTCAGGATCGTGGCCGGCATCGAGGAGCCGGATGCGGGCACGATCACGCAGAAAAACGGGCTGACCGTTGCGTATCTGCCCCAGACCCCGGACTTCGCGCCGGGGAGCACCGTACTCGAACAGGTCTTCGACGGCCTCTCCCGGGATGTGCGGGATGCGGCCGAATACGAGGCCAAGAACATGCTGACGCGCCTGGGGATCGGCGCGTTTGACCAGGACATCGGCACGCTCTCGGGCGGCCAGCGCAAGCGTGTGGCGCTGGCGGCGGCGCTGATCCGGCCGGTCGACCTGCTGCTGCTGGACGAGCCGACCAACCACGTCGACGAGCGCACGGTCGAATGGCTGGAGGAACGGCTCGCGCGCTATCCCGGCGCGCTGATGATGGTCACGCACGACCGATACTTCCTCGACCGCGTCTGCGGGCGCATCGTCGAGGTGCAGGGCGGCAACCTGTACGCGCACGAGGGCAATTTCTCCGTCTATCTGGAGCGCAGGGCCGCGCGCGAGGAGATGGAGCTGGCCGGCGCGCGCAAGCGGCGCAGCATCCTCAAAAAGGAGCTGGAGTGGATGCGGCGCGGCGCGCGCGCCCGCTCGACCAAGCAGAAGGCGCGCATCGAGCGCTATGAGGCGCTCTCGCAGGTCGAGGGGCCCCGGGAGGCCGAGCGGCTGCAGATGGGCTCCGCCAGCGCGCGCCTGGGGCGCAAGATCGTGGAGCTGGAGCACGTCCGCAAGGGGTTCGGAGGCAGAACGCTGATCGAGGACTTCTCCTATGTGCTGCTGCGCGACGACCGCGTCGGCATCGTCGGGCCCAACGGCTGCGGCAAGACCACCCTGCTGTCCATGATCGCCGGAACGCTCGCGCCCGACAGCGGGCGCATTGAGGTGGGCGATACGGTGCGCTTCGGCGTCTTTGCGCAGGAGTACCCGCCGGTCGATCCGGACCTGCGCGTGATCGACTACATGCGCTCCATCGCCGAGTACGTACAGACGGCCGAAGGCCGGCTCAGCGCGTCGCAGATGCTCGAGCAGTTCCTCTTTCCGCCCGAGGCGCAGTATACGCAGGTGCGCCGGCTCTCGGGCGGCGAACGGCGGCGGCTCTACCTGTGCAGCGTGCTGATGGGCTCGCCCAACGTCCTGCTGCTGGACGAGCCGACGAACGACCTGGATACCGATACGCTCGCCATCCTGGAGGACTACCTCGACGCCTTCACCGGCGCGGCGATCGTCGTCTCGCACGACCGCTTCTTCCTCGACCGGGTGTGCGCGCGCCTGTTTGCCTTTGAGGACGGCCGGCTTGCGCCCTACGTCTGCTCCTACAGCGAGTATGCCGCGCAGCGCCGCGAGCGGGACAGGCAGCCCGCGCAGGAGCGCGCCCCGCAGGCGCGCCGCGAGCGGACGCGGGAGCTGCGCTTCTCCTTCAAGGAGCAGCGCGAGTACGAGACGATCGACGCGACCATCGCCGCGCTGGAGGCGGAGATCGCCGCCATCGACCGTGAGACCGAAGCGGCGGCCAGCGACTATGTGCGCCTGCAGGCGCTGGCTGAGAGGCGCCGGGAGGCCGACGAGCGGTTGGAGCAGGCCACGGAGCGCTGGGTCTACCTAAACGACCTGGCGGAGCGCATCGCTGCGCAGGAAAAAGGGGAATGAAGGGGCAGAAACGCCCCTTTTCCCGTTGACAGGCACGCCGGATCGTGCTAATATTGGCATATGTCAGAAATGGTCGGGAGGGATCGGCTTGGGCAGACCCGTCAAATGCCGCAGGATCTGCGCGCTGCCGGGGTACGAGTCGTTCGGCCCCTGCTCGCAGGCCGCTTCACGGGAGGTGGAGATGGCGCTGGACGAGTACGAGGCCATCCGCCTGATCGATCTGCTGGGGCTGACGCAGGAGGAGGCCGCGCGCCAGATGGGCGTTGCGCGCACGACCGTACAGGCCGTGTACGACGCGGCGCGGGGCAAGCTCGCCGACGCGCTGGTCAACGGCCACAGGCTGCTGTTGCGCGGCGGGCGCTACGAGCTGTGCTCGCAGGGAGAGAGCTGCTGCGGGCGCATGTGCGCGGGCGGCAGCTGCCAACGGAGGGAGCAGGGCTGCGTGCGCCGCTGCGGATGCCCGACGGCTGACGAGCAAAAAAGGAGGAATACCCCATGAAAATCGCGGTAACGTATGCAAACGGACAGGTGTTTCAGCACTTCGGACACAGCGAGCAGTTCAAGCTCTATGAGGTCGAGGACGGCAAGGTCGTCTCCGAGCAGGTTGTGGGCGTGCAGGGCGAAGGCCACGGCGCGCTGGCCGGATTTCTGAAGGCGCAGGGCGTGAACGCCCTGATCTGCGGCGGCATCGGCGGCGGCGCGCGCACGGCGCTGGCGGCGGCCGGCATTGAGCTGTATCCGGGCGTGCACGGCAGCGCGGACGAGAGCGTGAAGGCGCTCCTGTGCGGCGTGCTGGCCTATGATCCTCAGACGCAGTGCAACCATCATCACGGCGAGGGCGGACACAGCTGCCACGAACATGGCGCCTGCGACGGCCATTGCCATTGATCTTTCGGACAAAAAACCGGCGCCGGCCGGGCCATGAGGCCCGAGCCGGCGCCTTTGCGTTGTGTGGATTGCTTGAAGGGTTTGCCCCCCGAAGGTCGTCTTATGGGCAAGCGGGGTTCATCACGGGCCGCCGGTTCCAGTGGGACCAGTGGGACCGGTCGGGCCGGTAGGACCGGTAGCGCCTGTCGCACCGGTAGCGCCCGTCGGGCCGGCATCGCCGGTATCGCCCTTGGCGCCCTCCGGGCCCTGAGCGCCGGCGGGACCCTGCGGACCTTCGGCGCCCGTCGGGCCAGTCGGCCCGGTTTCTCCGGTAGCGCCGGTGGGGCCGGTAGCGCCGGTAGCGCCCGTCGCGCCGGTCGGACCGGTGGGGCCGGTGTCGCCTGCGCCGGTGGGGCCGGCGGGACCGGTGTCGCCCATGATGCCGGTGGGGCCGGTGGGACCTGTCGGGCCGGTGGGACCGGGATCGCCCGCGCCGGTGGGGCCGGTGGGACCGGTGTCGCCCATGGAACCGGTGGGGCCGGTGGAGCCGGTGGGGCCTGTGGGCCCCGTCGCGCCCGTCGCGCCCGCCGGACCGGTGGGGCCGGTCGCGCCGCTGGATACCAGCAGCAGGTAATCGGGCGAACTGCCGGGCGTACCGGTTGGATTGGAGCGCATGACCGCGTAGAGCGAACCGTTATAGACCACGGGCGTGCCTGCAACGTAGTTGGGAGCGTCGTTCGGATCGTATACGACCGTCTGGCTGAGCGGAGAACCGGCAGCGCCGGTGGGACCAGTGGAACCGGTGGGACCAGTGGGGCCGGTGGGGCCGGTGGGGCCCGTCGGACCTATCGGACCGGTGGGGCCGGTGATGCCGGTGGGCGCGCAGGGGCGCTGGCAGCAACAGGCCCATGGCATGCGGCATGAAGGATAGGGCGAAACCGGCTGGCAGACATTGCTGTATGTGCCGGCGCAGCGATTGCCCGGAGGATAGTAAATCGGCAAGCGAATCACCATTTTCTTTGAATTTTGAAGCGGAAGACGTCTTTCAACCGCTCCCGGCATATCCTATGACGGAGTAAAGATGCACGTGCGGAGGGATACGCCATGAACGAACGCATTGGGGGCGCGACCATCAGCCTTTGCATGATCGTGCGAAACGAACACCGCCATCTGGCGCGCTGCCTAGAATCGGCGGCGGCGGCCGTGGATGAGATCGTGATCGTCGACACGGGCTCTACGGACGACACCCGGGAGATCGCGCGCGGGTTTACCGACAAGGTCTATGACTTTGTCTGGCAGGACGACTTCGCGCTCGCGCGCAACTATGCCTTTTCCAAGGCAACAAAGGACTTCCTGTTCTGGATGGACGCGGACGACGTGCTGGAGCCACAGGATGCCCAACGGCTCATCGCACTCAAGCGGACCATTGGCCAGAATGCGGACGTCGTGATGCTGCCCTACTATGTGGGGATCAATGCGCGCGGCGAGCCGGCGCTGACCTACTATCGGGAGCGGCTGCTGCGCCGCTCGATGGGCTTCCGGTTTGAGGGCGCGGTGCATGAGGCGGTGGCGCCGCGCGGTCGGATCGTCTACGGGGATGCGATCATCCGTCACCGCAAGGAGGGCCCGGGCGAGAGCGAGCGCAACCTGCGCATCTATGAGAAGCTGCTCGCCCGCGGCGAACGGCTGGATACGCGCGGCCTGTTCTATTATGCGCGCGAACTGAGGGACCACAAGCGCTACGAGCAGGCGCTAGAGCGCTTCGAAGAATTTCTCTCAAGGCCCGATGGATGGGTCGAAAACCGCATCGAGGCCTGCCGCTGCGCTGCCCAGTGCCTGCAGGCGCTGGACAGGCCGGAAGAGGCGCAGGCCATGCGCATGCGGACGTTTGCGATGGATCTACCGCGGGCGGAGACCTGCTGCGAGATCGGCGCGGGCTTCATGGCCATGCAGAACTACCGCGCCGCCGCCTACTGGTATGAGCGGGCGCTGGCATGCAGAAAGGACGAGCGCTCCGGCGCGTTCGTGCAATCCGCCTGCTATGATTACGTGCCGCTGCTGCAGCTATGCGTGTGCTACGACCGCCTCGGCGAGCGCGCGCTGGCGCGAGCGTATAACGACCGCGTCGGCGAGCGCTGGCCGGAGGACAAGGCGTACCTGTACAACAAGGAATACTTCGAGCGGACGGACTGCACGGCCTAGGTCACCAGAACAGCGACGTGCGCTCCGTGGGCGAGGGCGTCGGCTCCTGTGCGGGCGCAAGCCAGTCGACCAGGCCGTCCAGCAGCGCGTCATACGTCCAGCGCGCCTGGGCCACCTGTGCGGCGCTTGGACCCTCGAGCCAGACGCCCTCCTGCAAGAGCTCCTCGTGGATCGGGATGACGCGGTAGGTGTAGGTCACGCCGACCTGCGCCTGCGCGTCCTCATAGACGGCCTCCTGGCCCGCTTGAAGTACCATCTCCGTCAGCTGCACCGTCTCCCCGCCCGCTGCCTCGCGCACGATCCGATAGCGCGCGTATTGCGCTGCGGTGAAGTGCAGCAGCGGCTTGCCGCCGGAGGCGTGGTCGATGTAGAAATCCACGGGCGCAGGCGGCGGATTCCAGACTGTGCTGACGTCGTAGGGCCGGTTGTGCTGCAGGAACACCTCGCCGTAGCGGTAGCGCGCCGGCGTCGTGTCGCTGGCGAGCATCGCCTGGCCGGTCAGCTGCATGGCGCGCTCGTCCAGCGTGAGCCAGACCAGGCCGTCGGGCACGGCAAACTCCGGCGACCCGGCGCCGGCCAGCGCCTCCTTCAGGAAGGCGGCGGCCAGCGCGGCCGTGTTGGCGCCGCCGGTCGTGCCGTTGGCGATCTTGTGGGCGCTGTCGGTCTGGTCAAAGCCCATCCAGGTGACGACGGCATACTGCGGCGTATAGGCGGCCATCCAGATGTCCCGGTTGCCGCCCGTCATGGAGACGGTGCCCGTCTTACCCGCCACGGGAATGCCCAGCGCGCCGAGCTTGGAGCCCGTGCCGCTGGAGGTGACGGTCTGTAGCATGGAGGTCATCAGGTAGGCGTTTTGCGGCGAAACGACCTGCGCGGGCGCGTCCGCGTGCGCGTACAGAATGTTGCCCGCGCTGTCCTCGATGCGCTCCACCACGTAGGGCGCGCGGTAGACGCCGCCCGCCGCATAGGCCGCATAGGCCGCGGCCAGCTGCGTGGGCGTGACGCCCTGGGCCATGGAGCCCAGCGCCAGCGAGAGGTTCAGGTCCGCCTCGCCCGTCTCGATGTCAAAGCGCGACAGGTATTCCGCCGCGGCAGGCAGGCCGATCTCCTGCAACAGCCGAACCGCCGGCACGTTCAGCGAGCGCCTGAGCGCCGTGCGCATGCTCACGGGGCCGTAGTACTTGCCGCCGGCATTCTGCGGCGTATAGCCGTCAAAGCTGGCCTGCTCGTCAAGCAGAATGCTGGCCGTCGTGTAGCCCAGCTCCAGCGCTGGCCCGTAGACCGACAGCGGCTTGAGCGCGGAGCCGGGCTGGCGGCGCATCTGCACGGCCCGGTTCAGACCGCGCCGCACGGTGTATTCCCGCCCGCCGACCATTGCGACAACCGCACCCGTACGCGCGTCGACGACGCTCATGGCGCTCTGCACGGGCGTGCCGTCCTGCGCATCCGGCGGGAAGTATTGACCGTCCGCGTAGAGCGCGTCGGCAATCTGTTGAAACTCCGGCTGCAAGGTCGTGTAGATGTGGTATCCGCCGCCGAGCAGCGCGTCCGCGGAGACGTCCAGCAGGTCCTCCGCCTGGCGGAGCGCCTCGTCGACAAACCAGCCGTAGACTACGGGCTCCTCCTCGCGGCGCAGCACCCACAGCGACGTCTCCTGCGCGCGCTCCGCCTCCTCCTGCGTGATGAAGCCGTTTTCCGCCATCGTGCGCAGGATGTAGTTGCGCCGGTCGCGGTTGTTCTCCGGCTCCAGGTGCGGCGCATAGGCCGAGGGCGCCTTGAGCGTGGCCGCCAGGCCCGCGGCCTGCACGAGCGACAGCTCCTCCACGTCCACGCCGAAATACGTCTGCGCCGCCGCCTGGATGCCGTAGGCGCCGTTGCCGAAGTAGATGTAGTTGAGGTACATCTCCAGGATCTCGTCCTTGGAAAAGTCCTGCTCCAGCTGCCAGGCGAGGTAGATCTCCTCGAACTTGCGCGCGAATGTCTTCTCGCTGGTCAGGTGCGTGAGCTTGACGAGCTGCTGTGTGATCGTGCTCGCGCCCTCGCGCAGGGAGCGGGACTTGATGTCGCTGATCAGCGCGCCGGCCATGCGCACGATGTCAAAGCCCGAGTGCTCGTAAAACCGCAGGTCCTCCGCCGCGATGAACGCATCCTGCACGTAGCGCGGGATGCGCTCAATCGGCACGACCGTGCGGTTTTCCGTGCCGGCCAGCGCCTGCACGAGCGCGCCGTTGCCATCGTAAATGCGCGAGGTCTGCTGCAGGTTGACGAGCTTTTGCGGATCGATCTTCTGCCATTCGCCCGCGTCGAACGCAAAATAGATAAAGGCAAACCCGCCCGCCACCAGCGCGAGCAGGCTCAAGAGCGCGATCAACGCCGCGCGCGCGAGCTTTTTTTTCATATTGCGCCCCTCCAGACGGATTCAGTTTCGCCCTTCGGCCGCGAGATTACGCATCCAACATTTGTCCGTTTACGCGCCACGCCGCATCCTGTATAATGAACGCATTCATTCATGATAAAAACATAATGAGGTGGCAAATGTGAGAAATCATTCCGGCCGGACGGCGCGCACGGCGCTGCTGCTCATCGCGGCGGCGTGCTTGACCGCGGCGCTCTTTTACGCATGGCCGCAGGCGTGGGCGTGGGAGGATGCGCTGCGCCTGCTGCTGGGCGGGCTGCTGGTCTTTGCGCTCGTGGCCGCGCTGCGCTCGTCCGGCCGCGCGCGGACCGGGCTGGCCCGGGGGCTGGCGATGGAGGTCAGCGAGGCCGCGCCGTCCACGCGCTTTGCGGACGTGGCGGCCAACGAGGAGGCGCTCGCGTCGCTGCGCTCGCTGGCGGACGCGCTCCGAGAGCCGGAGCGCTATGCACGCCTGGGCGCGCGGCCTCCGCGCGGCGTGCTGCTCTACGGACCGCCCGGCACGGGCAAGACGCTGATGGCCCGCGCGCTGGCGGGCGAGGCGGGCGTGCCGTTCTATGCGGTGTCGGGCTCGGACTTTGTGCAGGTGTACGTCGGCGTCGGCGCGGCGCGCGTGCGCGAGCTGTTCGCCAAGGCGAAGAAGGCCGGGCGCGCGGTGATCTTCATCGACGAGATCGACGCGCTGGGCAAGCGGCGCGACAACGCATCCAGCGAGGAGCGCGAGCAGACGCTCAACGCGCTGCTCACGCAGATGGACGGTTTTGACGGCGGGGCGGGCGTCGTCGTGCTGGCGGCGACGAACCGCGTGGACACGCTGGACGACGCGCTGTTACGCCCGGGCCGCTTTGACCGCCACGTCTGCGTGGGCCTGCCGGGGAGGGAGCAGCGGGCTAGGATCCTCGCGCTGCACGCCAAGGACAAGCCGTTTGAGCCGTCGGTCGACTGGGACACGCTCGCGCAGGACACGGTGGGCTTCAGCGGCGCGAAGCTGGAGAGCCTGCTCAACGAGGCGGCGATCTATGCGGCGCAGCGCGCTGCGGAGCGCATCGCGCCCGAGGACGTGCGGCGCGCCTTTTCGACGATGCTCGTGGGCGAGGAGCGGGCCGGGGCAGGCTTCAGCGAGCGCGAACGCCATGTGACGGCGGTGCACGAGGCCGGGCACGCGCTGCTCACGCTGCTGCTCATGCCCGAGTCGCGCCTGAGCCAGGTGAGCATCGTGCCCAGCACGGGCGGCGCGGGCGGTTACAGCATGGCCGTGCCGCCGGACAGCGCCTTTCTCTCCCGCGCGCAGGTGCTGGCGCGCATGGCCGCGGCGCTGGGCGGGCGCGCTGCGGAGCGCATCGTGCTCGGCGGCGAGGAGATCACCAACGGCGCGGCGGGCGATTTGCAGCATGCGACGCGACTGGCTGCGTCGGCCTGCCTGTGCTGGGGCATGGACGACGACCTGGGATACGTCGCCGCGGACGCCCTGCCCGACGGGCTGGCGGACGGCGCGCGGGCGCGCGCGGCGGTGGAGCGCATGCTGCGCGAGGCGATGGGCCTGGCGGAGCGGACGCTGCGGATGCGACGCGACGCGCTGGAGCGCGTGTCGGAGGCGCTGCTGGCGCGCGAGCGCATGACGGGCGAAGAAATTCGAGAAATTGCGGGCTGACGGCGCGTTGCGTGTGCGGCCGCGGCGTGGTACAATCAGAGCGTCGCCTCGACGCAGGGGCGGCCTGAAATGGAGGCATGACGATGGCGTATGAGATCGGCCCCATGACGCGCCCGGCCGCCGGACAGATCGTCCGATGGACGTATGAGGGCGAGTATGCAATATATAGCTTCCAACCGTGCCAGGAGACGCTGGACGAGCTGATGAGCGGCGCGTATGTGGCCTGCACCGCCCCGGAAGACGGGCTGACCGGCTACTTCTGCTTCGGCCAGGCGGCGCGGATCCCGACCATGGAACCGGACGTCTACCCGGACGGGCCCGTCGACCTGGGCCTGGGCCTGCGCCCGGACCGGTGCGGTCGGGGGGAGGGCGCGGCCTTCCTGCAGGCCGGCCTTCTGTATGCGCGCCGGGCATACGGGCCGCGGGAGATGCGGCTGACCGTGGCGTGCTTCAACCGGCGCGCGATCGCGCTCTATACGCACGCCGGATTTCGCCCGCAGCGGACCGTCACGCACCGGCTGTCCAGCCGGCCCTTTCTCATCATGACGCGCCCGGCGGATCCGTGATCCGCTGGACGCAGCAGGGACCGCCCTTCGCCGCATGGCGGCACGGGCGGTCCCTGCGTTTTTTTGGCGAACGGTTTTGGCGGTTTCGGCATAAACAGTGCATTTTCGCGGCAGGATATGGGCGGGTGGATACGGAAACAAACGCAATCACCGGAGCGGAGGAGGCAGGGATATGCTCAAACACAGGAAGCAGCGGGATGCGCTGATCGTCTGCCTGGAGGGAGAACTGGACCATCACTGCGCGCAGACGGTCCGCCAGGAGATGGACCGGCTCATTGAGAAGGAGCAGCCGCAGCGCCTGATCGTGGACATGCAGGGCGTGTCGTTCATGGACAGCTCGGGCATCGGCGTGCTGATCGGGCGCTATCGCACGCTCAGCAGAAGCGGGGGACGCATGGCGGTGTGCAACATGAGCCCGCACGTGGAGCGGATCTTTCAGCTCTCCGGGCTGCAGCGCATCATCGAAACAGTGCGATAACACGGGAGGATGGGATTATGGTGAGCAAGAACAGCATGCGGCTGGAGTTTCTCGGCTGCGCACAGAATGAATCCTTCGCGCGCGTGGTCATCAGCGCGTTCGCCGTGCAGCTCGGCCCCACGATCGAGGAGATCACGGACGTGAAGACGGCGGTCAGTGAGGCGGTCACCAACGCGATCGTGCACGGCTATGAGGGCACGCAGGGCACGGTCGTGCTCAGCGCCTGTGTCGAGGACGAGCACGTCCTGAGCGTCACGATCGAGGACGCGGGCAAGGGCATCGCGGACGTGGAAAAGGCCATGGAACCCTTTTACACCACGCAGCCGGAGATGGAGCGCTCCGGCATGGGATTTGCCGTGATGCAGACGTTCATGGATACGCTGGAGGTCGCCTCCGTCCCCGGCGAGGGCACCCGCGTGCGCATGACCAAGCGGTTCGGCGCCGACGCGTGATGGCCGGCGTGCTCTCACACGAGGAGGCCATGGCGCTCATCCGGCAGGCGCAGGCGGGCGACGCGCAGGCGCTGGAGCGCATGGTCGGCGCGAATCTCGCGCTGGTGCGCTCCGTCTGCGGGCGGTTTGCGGGCCGCGGGTGCGAGATGGAGGAGCTCTACCAGCTGGGGGCGCTGGGGCTCGTGAAGGCCATCCGCAACTTCCGGGTGGAGCTGAACGTGCGCTTCTCTACCTATGCCGTGCCGATGATCATGGGCGAGATACGCCGGTTTCTGCGCGACGACGGGCCGCTGAGCGTCTCGCGCAGGCTGAAGGAGACGGCCGCGCGCGCCGCGCGGGTCGCGGAGGCGCTGCGCCAGGCGCTGCTGCGCGAACCCACGCTGCCGGAGATCGCGCAGGCCCTGCGCTGCGACGAGCACGAGCTGGTCATGGCATTGGAAAGCGCCAGCGCCGTCGCCTCGCTGGACGCGCCGCTGCCCGGCGCGGACGGCGGCACGCTCGGGGATGTCGTGGGCGAGGAGCAGGCGGATGCGATCGACCGCATGGCCCTGCGCGAGGAGATCGAGCGGCTGCCCGAGCGCGACAGAAAGCTGATCATGCTGCGCTACTTCCGCGACTGGACGCAGGCGCAGACGGCGCGCGCGCTGGGCATGACGCAGGTGCAGGTGTCGCGCCAGGAGGCGCGCATCCTGCGGCGCATCCGGGAGGCGATGGCGCCGGACGCGAAGGAGGCCTAGCCGGGGAACGGGCGTGCAGAGGCGCGCCCGCTTTTTTGGCTTTTGCGCCGTAGGGCTTGAACGGGGTGCGGAAAGCCTGTACAATAGAGCTGCGGTCACGTATGGCCGGATGCGGGCGCGAATGGAGGCATGAGATGGAGCTGTTTTGCATGGAGGGCATTCCGTACCGGCTGAAGGCGCCCTTTGACTTTGGCTTTCTGAGCCGGTATGGCAGGGTGTTCAGGATCTTTGACGCGCAGGATTCGGGCAATATCTGCTTCGGCGTGGAGCAGGGCGGCAGGCGATACTTCGTCAAGTTTGCGGGCGCTCCGACCGCGGCCTATGACGGCGCGCCCGAAGCGGCCGTCGCGCGTCTGAGGGAGACGGCGCCCCTGTATGCCCGGCTGACGCATCCGAATCTGATCCCATTCATCTGCGCGGAGGAGGTTGGCGGCGGGTTTGCGATGGTCTTTGAATGGGCCGACGGCGACTGCATGGGCCGGATGTATCCGGCCTCCCACCGCCGGTTCATGGCTCTGCCCGTGGAGGACCGGCTGACGGTCTTGGACGACATCCTGTGCTTTTTGGCATACGTCGCTTCCCAGGGCTATGTCGCGATCGACTTCTATGACGGCAGCATTCTCTACGATGCCCGGCGCCGCAAGACGACCGTCTGCGACATTGACCTGTTCAAAAGGCAGCCGTTTGTCAACGACATGGGCCGTCTGTGGGGCAGCGCAAAGTTCATGTCGCCTGAGGAATTCCGGCTCGGCGCGGTCATCGACGAGGTCACGAACGTCTACACGGCCGGGGCCATGGCCTTTGCGCTGTTCAGTGCATATGAGCGATCGCGGGACGCCTGGCAGCTGGGCGAGGCGGCCTTTCGCGTCGCGGCCCGGGCCGTGAGCGACGACAGGGCGCGCAGGCAGCAGTCGATCGGGGAACTCAAAGAGGCATGGACATGCGCGCTGCGGCGATAAACAGCCAAACGCGGCGTGATGGTTCTGATACCGTCACGCCGCGTTCATTCATGTTTTCTCTGATGGAATCAGCAGGCGAACCCGTCCAGGAAGGCCCTGCCCGCGTCGATGGAGGCCTGCACGGCCTCGGGCGCGGGTCCGCCGGGAATGTTGCGCAGGTTGACGCACGCCTGCAGGGAGAGGGCCTCGAACACGTCCTCGTCAAACAGCTCCGAGAACGTGCGCAGCTCCTGCAGCGACAGGTCCAGCAGCGCCTTGTCCTCCTTGATGCAGTGCAGCACCAGCCGGCCGACGACCGCGTGCGCCTCCCGGAAGGGCATGCCCTTCTTGACCAGGTAGTCCGCCGCGTCCGTCGCATTGGTGAAGCCGCCCGCCGCGCCGCGTGCCATGACGTCCTTGCGGAACGTGCACGCGTCCAGCATGTGGGTGAACACGACCAGCGACTTGACCAGCGTGTCGCGCGCGTCAAAGAGCGCCTCCTTGTCCTCCTGCATGTCCTTGTTGTAGGCCAGGGGCAGGCCCTTCATCGCGGCGAGCAGGCCCATCAGGTCGCCGTAGACGCGGCCGGTCTTGCCGCGGATGAGCTCGGCGACGTCGGGGTTCTTCTTCTGGGGCATGATGGAGGAGCCCGTGGCGAAGGCGTCGTCCATCTCCACAAAGCGGAACTCGTGGCTCGACCAGAGGATCAGCTCCTCGCAAAAGCGCGACAGGTGCATCATGCAGATCGAGGCGGCGCTCAGGTAGTCGAGCATGAAGTCGCGGTCGGACACGCCGTCCAGGCTGTTTTGCGTGATCGCGGAAAAGCCCAGCAGCTGCGCCACGCGCGCGCGGTCGAGCGGATAGGTCGTGCCGGCCAGCGCGCCCGAGCCCAGCGGCATCACGTCGCTGCGCCGGTAGCAGTCGCGCATGCGGTCCATGTCGCGCGTGAACATCTGAAAGTAGGCCATCATGTGGTGCGCCAGGGTGATGGGCTGCGCCTTTTGCAGGTGCGTGTAGCCGGGCATGACGGTCGTCAGGTTCTCCCCGGCGATGCGCAGCAGCACGCGGCACAGGTCGCCCAGCAGGTTGCACGCGCGCACAGCCTCGTCCTTGACGTACATACGCCCGTCCAGCGCCACCTGGTCGTTGCGGCTGCGACCCGTGTGCAGGCGCTTGCCCGCCTCGCCGATGCGCTCGATGAGCAGCTTCTCCACGTTCATGTGGATGTCCTCGGCGTCGATGGCGAACTGCACGCGCCCGGCCTCCACATCTGCCAGGATGCCCCGAAGCCCCTCGACGATCCGGTCCGCGTCGTCCCGGTCGATGATGCCCTGCTCGCCGAGCATCGTCGCGTGGGCGATGGAGCCCTGGATGTCCTGACGGTAGAGCCGCTTGTCGAACGTGATGGAGGAATGGAAGTCGTCTACGAGGCCGTCGGTCTGCTTTTCAAAGCGTCCGCCCCAAAGCTTCATGAAAACACGCTCCTTGCTCGTCATAAAGAGAAAGACAGCAAACGCTGCCTTTCTCTTTGCATCTGGATTACAGCTGGCCGTTCTTTTCCTTCATCATGGCCTGAACCTTGAGCGGCAGGCCGAACAGGTTGATGAAGCCCTCGGAGTCCTTGTGGCTGTACAGATCCTTGGAGTCGCCGAAGGTGGCGATCTCCTCGAAGTACAGCGAGTTGGGGGACTTCATGCCCGCCGGGATGCAGTTGCCCTTGTACAGCTTGAGGCGCACCGTGCCGTTCACGTTCTGCTGGGTCGAGTCGACGAATGCGCTCAGCGCCTCGCGCAGCGGCGTGTACCACTGCCCGTCGTAGACCAGCTCCGCAAAGCGCAGCGCGACCTGCTCCTTGTAGTGGCTGGTGATGCGGTCGAGCGTGATTTCCTCGAGGTTCTTGTGCGCGGCGTAGAGCAGCGTGCCGCCGGGCGTCTCATACACGCCGCGGGACTTCATGCCGACCAGGCGGTTTTCGACCATGTCGGCGATGCCCACGCCGTTGCGCGCGGCGATCTCGTTGGCCTTCTCCACGAGCGCGACGGAATCCAGCCGCTCGCCGTTGATCGACACGGCCACGCCCTTTTCAAACTCGAGCTCCACGTATTCGGGCTTGTCCGGCGCGTCCTCGGGGTTGACGCAGATGAGCGGCAGATCGCGCGGCGGCTCGTTCCACGGATCTTCCAGGTCCGCGCCCTCGTGCGAGAGGTGCCAGAGGTTGCGGTCCATGGAGTAGGGGCGCTTCTTGCTGACCGGTACCGGGATGCCGCGCGCTTCGGCGTAGTCGATCTCCTCCTCGCGCGTCTTGATGTCCCAGATGCGCCAGGGGGCGATGATGTCCATGTGCGGGTCGAACGCCTTGATCGTCAGCTCAAAGCGCACCTGGTCGTTGCCCTTGCCGGTGCAGCCGTGGCAGATGGCGGTGCAGTGCTCCTGATGCGCCAGCTCCACCAGCCGCTTTGCGATCAGCGGGCGCGCGAACGACGTGCCCAGCAGGTACTTGCCCTCGTAGACCGCGCCGGCCTTGATCGTCGGCCAGACGAAGTCCTCGACGAATTCCTTGCGCAGGTCCTCGATGTAGAGCTTCTCCGCGCCGGTCTTCTTCGCCTTCTCATGCAGCGGGGCCAGCTCCTCGCCCTGGCCCACATCCGCAGCCACGCACACGACGGCGCAGCCGTAGTTTTCCTTCAGCCAGGGGATGATGATGGACGTATCCAGGCCGCCCGAATAGGCGAGCAGCACGCGGTCATGCTTTTTCACAAAAGACCCCTCCAATTGATTCTATGCCGGGCCCTGGGCCCGATTTTTCGCGATGACGCTCGTATTATAAGCCATCACGGCAAAAAATGCAAGAGGGTTTTGCATAAAAATACATCGCGATGTTTCCTTGACAGCGCGCCGGAAACGGGATAAGATAAAATAGATTTTTTATGGGCAAACGGAGCGATGCGCTTTGACGATTCTGGGGATCGACCCGGGCCTGGCGACGCTGGGCTGGGGCGTGGTGGAACAGGCGGGCAGCCGGCTGCGGCTGGTGCAGTACGGCGTGCTGTCCACCCGGCCCGGCGTGTCGATGCCGCACAGGCTGCGCAGCATCTACATCGGCATGCAGCAGCTGATCGAGACCTACCGTCCCGACGACATCGCGTTTGAGGAGCTGTTCTTCTCCAAGAACGTGACGACGGGCATGGCGGTGAGCGCGGCGCGCGGCGTGGCGCTCGTCGCGGCGGCTGAAAAGACCGACAATTTGTATGAATACACACCCATGCAGATCAAGCAGGCGGTCGTGGGCTACGGCAAGGCGGAAAAGCAGCAGGTGCAGCAGATGGTGCGCATGCTGCTGGGCATGAAGGAGATCGCCAGGCCCGACGACGCCGCGGACGCGCTGGCCGTGGCCATCACGCACGCGCATACGGGCGCGGCCCGCGCGCAGTTCAAGATCAAGTGAGGGAATGGCGATGTACGCATTCATCGAAGGCAAAATCGAAGAAAAGCGCCAGGGCGAGCTGGTGATCAATGCGGGCGGCGTGGGCTATCAGCTGATCTGCTCGTCCACGACGCTCTCCGACGCGCCCGGCGCGGGCGAGCGATTCCGCGCCTATACGTACCTGTCCGTGCGCGAGGACGCCATGGAACTGTTCGGCTTTGCGTCCCGGGAGGAGCGGACGCTCTTTCTGAAGCTGCTGTCCGTCTCGGGCGTGGGCGCGCGCACGGCGCTGGGCACGCTCTCGGCCATGCCGCTGCGCGATCTGTCGCTGGCCATCGCCACGGGCGACATCGCCATGCTCTCGCGCGCGCCGGGCATCGGCAAGAAGACGGCGCAGCGCATCGCGCTGGAGCTCAAGGACAAGGTCGAGGCGCAGGAGTTGCGCTCCGGCGTCGGTCAGGGCGTGTCCGCCGCCGCGCCGGACGCCCGCCGGGAGGCCGCCGCCGCGCTCATGGCCCTGGGCTACACCAGCGCCGAGGCCGCGCGGGCGATCAACCAGGTGCAGGACCAGGCGGACAAGACGGACCAGCTGATCATGCTGGCGCTGCGCCTGCTGGGCGAGGGCTAAGGGGAGGATGCGACGATGGAAGAAGAACGGCTCATGACGACGGGCTTTCGCGACGAGGATGCGGACATCGAGCAGTCGCTGCGCCCGCGCACGCTGCGCGAATACATCGGACAGCAGACGGTCAAGGACAGCCTGAACATCTACATCGAGGCGGCGCGCCAGCGCCGCGACGCGCTGGATCACATGCTGCTCTACGGCCCGCCGGGCCTGGGCAAGACGACGCTGGCCTGCATCGTCGCCGCCGAGATGGGGCAGAACATCCGCATCACCTCCGGACCGGCCATCGAGCGCCCGGGCGACCTGGCGTCCATCCTCACCAACCTGAACGCGGGCGACGTGCTGTTCATCGACGAGATCCACCGCCTCTCGCGCACGGTCGAGGAGGTGCTCTATCCCGCAATGGAGGACTATGCGCTGGACATCATGATCGGCAAGGGGCCGAGCGCGCGCTCCATCCGGCTGGATCTGCCCAAATTCACGCTCGTGGGCGCGACCACGCGCGCGGGCCAGTTGTCCGCGCCGCTGCGCGACCGGTTTGGCATCCTGTTCCGCCTGCAGCTGTATTCCACCGACGAGCTCGCGCAGATCGTGCGCCACAGCGCAAACATCCTCAAGATCCCCGTGGAGCCCGAGGGCGTGCGCGAGATCGCGCGCCGCTCGCGCGGCACGCCGCGCATCGTCAACCGCCTGCTCAAGCGCGTGCGCGACTTTGCGCAGGTGCGTGCGGATGGGACGATCACCTACGAGGTCGCGCGCGAGGCGCTGAACCTGCAGGAGATTGACGAGCTGGGGCTGGACCGCGTGGATCGCGGCATGCTCTCCACGATGATGGACAAGTTCGGCGGCGGGCCGGTGGGCCTGGACACGCTGGCGGCCACCACGGGCGAGGACGCCGTGACGATCGAGGACGTCTACGAGCCCTACCTCATGCAGCTGGGCTTCATCATGCGCACGCCGCGCGGGCGCGTGTGCACGCCGGCGGCCTATGCGCACATGCGCCGCACGCCGCCGCAGCCCCGCGCGGACGGGCCGGACCAGACCCGGCTGGACATCTGAGCGGCGGGAGGGACGAA
>LHCFR02800__coassemble_849_pt1 | contig 19467 bp, 19 predicted proteins | sample LHCFR02800__metabat2_low_PE_075 | metagenome-assembled genome bin LHCFR02800
CGTCCGCAGGGCAATATACAGGCGCTCCGGCATCCCGTTGCAAAACGGGATGCCGGAGCGCCTGCATATATATAACAATCAGAGGTTCAGTTCGCCGTCATGGTTCAACAGACTGACGGACTCGATGCGATCTAGACGATGGAGCGCCTCCAGGAGCGCGGCGGCATCCTTGAGCCGCACCTGCACGATCATTTCTAGACGTCCGCCGGAGATCATGACGGCTTTTGTACTTTGGCGCGGCGCAAATTTTGCAATGCAGGATACGACGTCTTCCTGCCGGATGGGCATAGTCGCATTGACGACAATCAAATACGGCGGTCGTGTCGCGGGGATCAACTGGAGGACGAGCATCAAAACTGTGATGAGCAAAGATGAGAAAATGGCCAGTTTATATAGCATACATCCACAGATGATGCCAACGGAGATCGCCCAGAACAGAAACAGGAGATCCTTGGCGTTCTTGACGGCCGTGCGAAAGCGAACGATGGAGAGCGCGCCGATCATGCCCATGGAAACAAGCAAACTGCTCTGCATGGCCAGCACGATAGCGGTGACGATGAGTCCAATGACGCCTAGCGCCACGTTCAGATCGCGCTGATAAAACGTGGAAGCTGTGACCAGGCGGTATAGGACAAAGACATAGAGCGAAAGAAGCGTGGAAATCAACAGAGCTGCCAGTATCTGCGGTGTGGGTGTCACCGATGAAGAAAAACCGTTTTGCAAGGCATGGGCGAGTTCGACGATCAAATCCATAATCCGATTTCCTTTCTTCTGGGCATGAGGATGGCGTTGCGCGCAAACTTATACTTGGATGAGGCGCTCGTCTGCATCTGACCGGTGCGTAGCGCCATGGCGATATAGTCCGGCAGTAGCCCGTCGTACTTGACCTCTAGAATATGGCGACCCGTTTCAAACACGGGAACGGCCGGCGCTCGGTCCAAAAAGCGTTCGACATGGGCGCTGCCTGAGACATTGCGGTCAAAAGTAATGCGTACATTACATGTGGCGCTAACCCATGCCGTGCGGTCATAATCGACAATGGCCGCGGGGCGTAGACGTTGACACCTTTGCGCGAGAGCAAAACGGCGCATCAACGGCGTAAGTGCTTCTGTAAAGGACAGTAGCCCCCCTTTGACCAGCCGACACGCGATCGCTTCGTTAAGTTGGGCAGCTTCCTTGTGAATCAACCCGTTCTGCCGGCTCTTCTCTTCGAGAAAAAGGGAGCCATCTTCATAACGGCGGATGCGGAATTTGATTCTCTGGTTGAGCCCCTCCATGTTCTGCCGAAGCATGGTGTTCTCCCAGTCGTCAAAGTAAAGGCTGGAGATGTGGTAAAAACCCTTTTCGGGCGTGTGTTCGTCCGGCTGCAGGAGACCGCGCAGGCGCGCCTGTAGTGCCCTTAGCTCCACTTCATGCATCAAGTATTTATCTTCATGTCTCCATATGTCTTGCGTCTGCTTCATGCTATACTCCAATGCTCTATTCGATTTGAGTCCAGAGGGATGACCAGTCCACCCGATCAAAGTAGGCATCCAGCAGCGCGCAGCGAACCTGGAGCCACAGGATCATGTCTTCACCCAATGTGACATATTCGGCTTGGTCAAACCACCTTTCCTTGTCGCGTAGCGCGGCGCCCGAATCGTTCAGCTGATGAAGGTACACCGCAAATCGCTCGGCGATGGCATCGTCGTGCAGTACGCCAGCGCGCAACTGCGCCCATCGCTCGGCCAGGTATGTTTGGGAACTGTTGATGTCTGCCGCTAGGACGCGTTCGGTGAGTCGGAAGGGGATGATGCCTCCAAAGTACAGCAGTAGCGTGTCCTCACCCTGCTCCCATACCCAGTCGTCCATCAGTTGCTCCATGCTTGCGGCTCCTCCCAGGCCGCCCCATGAATCGCTGAGATCCCAGGGAAAGAGCGAGAGCACATGGCCCGAACCCGTGTCGTGCGCCCAGATGTTGACGTTGTTGAAGTCGTTATCGGTCAGGGCCAGCGTCTGGAGCAGCAGCCAGTAGTCCACGACGCTGGGTACATCCAGCAGTTCCCCGGCACAGGAACGGAAGGTCTCCCAATCCATGGTGTCGCGCAGGGCAAGATAAGTCTCCAGATTCGCCCAGTCCGCATCGGGCACTTGCGCGCTTCCGTAGTCCGGATAGCGCAGGTGGAAGCCGCAATCGGCGGTCTTACCGTGCGGATCAAAATAGACCTCATAGCGGAACGCCCAGTCGTACCAGGCGGCAACGCCGCGGTAGAGATAGTCCCGTTGAAAGCGGGAGGTGTGACCACGGGTCGCCAGCGCCGCTTTGTCGACGGTTTCGCCCAGAAGGTAGACACCGCAATACACATCGTCGACGAACAGTTCGACATACTCGCCATGAATGCTGAAAAAGGAGTCGGGAGCGCCCGTTTGAAAGCCTTCCCATATATCCAGCCCGGCCTTTTCACGCATCAGAGATGGATCGGCATAGAGCGCCAGCAGATTCCAGGAGGCGCTGGAGGACATGCCCAGCAGGGAAAGCGATTGATCGACCATCTGTCCGCTTCGCCCCTGCTCGGTCAACCAGAAGCGATAGCCGCGCTTGGGCAGGTTATTGGCAAGCGTTCCGGCGCCGCGCAGACGGATCTCTGAATATGCCTGCGTAAAATCAGCGCGCTCGGGATCATACAGGCGGATCTGCGCGGAGATTCGATCCAGCGTGATCTCCTGTTGGGGCTGCGTGTGGATGGAAAGCGCGGGCAGTCCTGTGAAGACAAGGCCGTAATATGCATAGGCGGTATCGTCATAGGCGATCAGTTCATAGCGCGTGGAGGAGGCGATGGCAGATTGCTTATCGTCCCATGTCACGTCGTCGATCAGACCGGCGATTACGCAGCTTCCGGCGGGTGACGTGAGTGCCAGTTCGGGCCAATGACTCGAATCCAGCGGAAGCGGGTAGTAGAAGGTGAGAGATTCCCGATCATACGGCAGAGGGATACCGTCCACGCAGAGCGAAAAGTCGGCGAGCTCATCGACGGGTGTGCGCGTATCTTCAATGTGCCATGCCGTTTCGATGTCGATAAAGCCCACGGGGGACATGTCCTGCGGCGCTTCCAGGCGAAGCATCAAATTAGAAAAGAATGCCAGCTGCAACCCGACAAAGCCCAGAAAGCATCCAATCCAAAGCCGTTTGGAATTCATGTGACACCTACACTTTCCAAGGCTATGTCACTCGCGCGCAAGCTCCAGCGCGTCGCGGAAGAAGGCGTTCATGCGCTCCTCGTCTTTGAAGCGCGCGATGAAGACGTATTTGCCCATGCCGGCGGCCAGCACGTCCGGCAACGTCTCGCATTGCATCAGATCGCCTGCGTAGCGCTGGCGCAGCGCATCCTGCGAGAGCAGGTACGGCTTGCCCTCCTGGCGGCCGACGAAGGCACAGAAGTACTTCTCCGGCCAGTCAGGCTGGCGGTTCTCGTCGTAGCAGATCATGTCCGCATAGATGCGGTAGACGTCCGTGCTCAGGGCATAGTTGTACATGTCCGGTGTGAAGCCACCGCAGGGCCGCATGTTGACCTCCAGGCCGACGATCGTGCCCGCGCGCCCCAGAAAGGGATGGTCGTCCCACAGGCGGAAGAACTCAAAGTGCACGAAGCGCGAGCGCGCGCCGAACGCCTTGACGCAGCGGCGGCCCGCATCGCGCAGGTCGTCGGGCAGGCGCGGCAGGATGGTGAAGTGCTGGTGGTCGCCCGTGTTGACGGCATCCATGATCGAATAGGGCACGTAGTCGCCGCTCTCAAACAGCGGCTCGCCGTGCGAGTCGAGGATCGCGTCGTAGGAGCAGATGGCGCCGTTGACGAACTCCTCCATCACATAGGGCACGGGCGGCAGGTCCGCAAAGAATCCGCACAGCGCCGCGTCGTCCTCCAGCTTGTAGGTCGCGCACGCGCCCACGCCGTTGTCCGGCTTGACGACGACGGGATAGCCGACCTGGTCGATGAACGCGCGCGCGGCGTCGAGCGTCGTCACGTGGTGCAGCCGCGCGGTGGGCACGCCCGCCTGCTGGTAGCAGGCCTTCATCAGGCTCTTGCGCTTCACGCGCGGCATGTCCTCGGGCATGAAGCCGGAGGTGATGTGGAACGCCTCGCGCAGGCGCGCATCCTGCTCCAGCCAGTATTCGTTGTTCGACTCGAGCCAGTCGATGCGCCCGTGGTGGTGGATGAAGTACGCCACGGCGCGAAAGACGGACTCGTAGTCCTCCAGGCTGTCCACGCGGTAGTAGTCGGTCAATGCCCCGCGCAGCGTCGGGCTCAGCTGCTCGTAGGGGGTGTCGGCGATGCCCAGCACCGTGACGCCGTGATCGCGCAGCGCGGTGCAGAAGCGCTCATAGTTGGATGGAAAGTGAGGCGAGATGAAGACGAAATTCATGTGCATTCGCTCCCTTATCGGCGTAGTGTGGAGGATACGCGGCTGTCCCAGGCCTTCAGCACGCGCCCCTGCAGGTCCTTGATCTCAAAGACGCCGTCCTCAAAGGTCATGTACGACGGCGGGTTGCCCTCCTTGGGCAGCGCGCAGGAGCCGGGATTGAGGTACGTGACGCCGGAGGCGTGCGCCTGAATGACCGGCAGGTGCGTGTGCCCGTGGATGAGCAGGTCGCCCGGCTTGAGCGGCGGCAGCGCGTCCAGATTGAACAGATGCCCATGCGTCACAAAGGCCAGGCGCGCGCCCAGCTCCATCAGCATGAAATCCGCGCCGATGGGGAAGGACAGCACCATCTGGTCGACCTCGGCGTCGCAATTGCCGCGCACGCAGGCGATCTCGCTTCGGGCGCCGTTGAGCAGGGCAAAGACCGCCTTGGGGTCGTAGTCGGCGGGCAGGTCGTTGCGCGGGCCGTGATAGAGCAGGTCGCCCAGCAGCACGAGCCGGCCGGCGCCCTCCGCCGCATAGCGCGCGAGCACCTGCTCGGCCGCGCCGCGGGAACCGTGGATGTCGGATGCGAAGAGATATTTCATGTGATCCTCCTTGCCAATGATGATGAACGCCCCTGCGGGCGAAGGCGGACGGTTACAGGTCGATCTCCAGCACGACCGGACAGTGGTCGCTGCCGTAGACCTGCGCGTCGATGCGCGCATCCCGGATGCGGTCCTTGATGCGCTCGGACACGAGGAAGTAGTCGATGCGCCATCCGGCGTTGTTCTTGCGGGCGTTGAACATGTACGACCACCAGGAGTAGCAGCCCGTCTTGTCGGGGTAGAGGTAGCGGAACGTGTCGACAAAGCCGCTCTGCAACGTTTGGGTCATCTGCGCGCGCTCCTCGTTGGTGAAGCCCGCGTTGCCCACGTTCGTCCGGGCGTTTTTCAGGTCGATCTCCTGATGCGCGACGTTCATGTCGCCGCACACGATGACCGGCCTTTCGGCGTCCAGGCGCTTGAGGTACGCGCGGAAGTCCTCCTCCCAGCGCATGCGGTAGCCAAGGCGCGTCAGCTCGCGCTGGGCGTTGGGCGTATAGACGTTCACCAGAAAAAAGCCGGGATACTCCAGCGTGATGACGCGCCCTTCCTGGTCGTGTTCCTCCAGGCCCAGCCCCATGCGCGCCGAGAGTGGCGGCTGCTTGGCAAACACCGCCGTGCCGGAATAGCCCTTTTTGACCGCGCTGTTCCAAAGCTGCGTATAGCCGGGCGTCTCCACCTGCGCCTGGTCCGGCTGCATCTTCGTCTCCTGCAGGCTGAACAGGTCCGCCTGCTGCTCGGTAAAGTAATCCATGAAGCCCTTGGAAAGGCATGCGCGCAGGCCGTTGACGTTCCAGGAGATCAGCTTCATGCGGTCGCCTCCTTCTTTCGCCGGACGCATGCAGGTCAAAGCAGATCCGGACCAGATTTCATCTCCTTATTATACACGATTCCCGCCCGCAGCGCAAAGAAAAGCCGCATCAAATGCTGACAAAATGGAAAAAATCAGGAGGGCGGAGGAGGAGATGGCTTGGTATACGTGACGACGTTGCTGTACGCGCTGCTGGTCCTGCCGCTGCGCATCATCGCGCGCGTGGACATCGGCGAGCGCTCGACGGTCAAACTGCGCCTGCAGGCGCTCTTCTTCACGCTGCAATTCGACGGCGTCGTCGAGCGCGGCGAGAGCGGGCTGTTCTTCTCCATCCGTCCGCGCGGCCGGGACGGCCGGGAGGGCGCGCCCCTGTCGCTGCCCGCGCGCTCGGTCGTGCGGCCTGCGCTGCAAAACCGCCGCGCGCGCCGCTACATCGCGCGGCATGTGCGCGTGCGGCGGCTGGAGGCGGATGTGCGGCTGGGCTGCATGCAGGCCGCGGATACCGCGCGCCTGTGCGGGGCGCTGATGGCCGCGCTCTCGGCGCTCTCCGGCGCGCTGCGCCGCCGCCTGCACGTCGCGCCGCGCCTGCGCGTGGAGCCGGACTTTGCGCGGCCCGCGCTGCTGGCGTCGGTCCGATGCATAATCGTCGTGCTGCCTGGGGACATTATGGCCACGGCGGCGCTGGGGCTGCTGCACGGCCTGCGCCGCTCGGCGCGCCGCGCGATCCCCGCAAAATTGCGATGAAGGGGCGAAACGGAATGGACAGGCATCCCATTGAGAGCTTGATGGGCACGACGATGGAGAACATCCGCGACATGGTGGACGTCAACACCGTCGTGGGCGATCCCGTGCAGACGGCGGAGGGCGTGACGATCATCCCCATCTCGCGCGTGTCGTTCGGCTTCGTGGCGGGCGGCGGCGAGTACGGCGCGGAGGGCCGGACGCCGGGCGCTCTGCAGGAGGAGGCGCGCCCCTTTGCGGGCGGCAGCGGCGCGGGCGTATCGGTCAATCCGGTGGGCTTTCTGGTCTCGGGCGGCGGACAGGTGAAGCTGCTCAGCGCCAACTATGCCACGCCGGTGGACCGCATGGTGGAGCTGATCCCGCAGGTCGTGGGCGACCTGAAGGACATGCTGTGCGACGAGGACGAGCCCAAGGGAAAGCAGGCGGACAAGAAGCAGGAGGACGGGGCGGCGCGGGCATTCACGGTGACGCCGCTGCCGCAGGATCTGGGCAAGGAGACGGACGAATAGACAGCGGCCGCCGGAGCGTTCCGGCGGCCGTTTGATTATTCTGCCTGCTGGCCCAGGGGCTTGAGGTCGTCGTTGTCGGAAAATGCGGCGGCGCAGTAGCCCGCGCCCTCCAGCGCGCTCAGCTGCTTGCCCAGCTTCTTCTGCTGGGGCAGGACTGTCACCACGTACGTCTCGCGCAGGCGCGCGGCCTTTTGCAGCACCTGCGCAAAGTCCGCCTCCGGGCGGTAGAGCAGCGCGAGCTTGCGCTTCTCCTCGGGCAGGGCAAATCCCCGCTCCAGCAGGATGGAGCAGATGCGCTCAAAGCCGATGGAGAAGCCGACCGCGGGCACCTGCTGCCCGATGAACTTGCCGATCATCCCGTCGTAGCGTCCGCCGCCGGCCACGGAGCCGGGGAAGCCCTCGCACACGATCTCAAAGACCATGCCCGTATAGTACCCCTGGCCGCGCACGAGCGACGGGCAGTAGGCGACGCGATAGCGTCCCCCGGCGAGCGTGGACGCGGCGTCCAGCACGCGGCGCAGGCCGTCGGCGAGCGCGTCGTCCCCGCACAGCGCCGCCACGCGCTCCAGGCCAAATTCCCCTTCGCGCAGGAACGCGCCCAGCGCGTCGATCGCCCCGGCGGGCATGCCCTTGTCCGTCAGCTCCGCGCACACGCCGTCTACGCCGACCTTGTCCATCTTGTCAAAGGTGACGCACACGCTCTCCAGCGAATCGGCCTCAAAGCCCATCGCGCGCAGCATGCCGCGCAGCAGCCGGCGGTCGTTGACGTTGACCGTGAAGTCCGCAAAGCCGATGGCCAGCAGCGCGCGGGCCGTCACGTCGATCAGCTCGATCTCGGCGTTCACGCTCTCGTCGCCCAGGATGTCGATGTCGCACTGCACGAACTCGCGCATGCGCCCCTTCTGCGGACGCTCCGCGCGAAACACCCGGTCCGTCTGGATGACCTTGAAGGGCGTGGGCAGTTGCGCGCGGTTGGCCGCATAGTAGCGGGAGAGCGGCAGCGTCAGGTCGTAGCGAAGGCCCATGTCCGACAGCGCGCGCTCATCCCCGTCGGCCAGCGCGGCCTCGAGCTTCTCGCCGCGCTTGAGCACCTTGAAGATGAGGTTCAGGTTTTCGCCGCCGTCGCTCTTGTCCAGGTTTTCGATGTCCTCGAGCATCGGCGTGGCGATGCGCTCAAATCCGCTGGCGCGGTAGGTCTTGAGTATTTCGCCCTGCACGTAGTCGCGCAGGCGCATTTCATACGGCAGGTAGTCCCGCATGCCCTTCAAAGGCTGGATCTTCATGTCAAACCGGCTCCTTTGTGTCAGATAGCTTATCATAGAACAGACGGGGCGCTTTTGTCAATAAAGGGATGCGGCAAAGCGCGCGCGCATACGCTGTTGACATGGATGCGGAGGAGGGAAACGGATGAAAAGATGGATCGCGGGTCTTTTCACGGCGCTGCTCGTCCTGTATAATGGAGTGGCGCGGGCGCAGACGAGCGCGGCGGCCGCGTGCATCGTGGAGCTGACCACGGGCCGCGTGCTCTTTGAATACGAGGCGGACACGCAGCTGCCCATGGCCTCGACCACCAAGGTGATGACGGCGCTGCTGGCTCTGGAGCTGGGCGAGCCGGACGAGCCCGTCACCTGCTCGGAGAACGCCTACGGCGTGCCCGGCACGTCGATCTATCTGGACCTGGGCGAGACGCTGCCCTTGGGCCAGATGCTCCTGGGGCTGATGCTCGCCTCGGGCAACGACGCGGCCGTCGCCATTGCGGAGCACCTGGGCGGCAGCGTGGAGGAATTCGCACAGATGATGAACGCGCGCGCGCTGGAATTGGGCGCGCGCAACACGCACTTCGTCACGCCGCACGGCCTGCCCATGGACGGCCACTACACCACGGCGCGCGACCTGGCGCTCATCTCGCGCCATGCCATGACGATTCCCGCCTTTCGCCGGATCGTCTCCACGCAGCGCGCCTCCATCCCCTGGGCCGGGCGAGACTACGACCGGCAGCTGCAGAACAAGAACCGCCTGCTGTCCGACTATCCGGGCGCCACGGGCGTCAAGACCGGCTACACGCGCGCAGCGGGGCGCTGCCTCGTGTTCGGCGCGCAACGGGAGGGGCTGGAGCTCGTGGGCGCGCTGCTCAACTGCCCCGAGTGGTTCGACGAGGCGGCGCGGCTGATGGACGCGTGCTTTGAGCAATACGGCATGCTCACGCTCTACCGCGCGGGCGAGGATGCGCGGGTCGTGCCCGTCCAAGGCGGCGTAGGGCGCACGGTCGGCGCGGTGGCGGTGACGGACCTGTCCGTGCCCGTCCGACAGGGCGAGGAGGTGCGGCTCGTGCTCGATCTGCCCGAGCAGATCGAGGCCCCGGTGCGCGCGGGCGACGAACTGGGCACGGCCAGCGCCGTGCTTTCCGGGGAGACGCTGCTCACCGTGCCGCTGGTGGCGGCGCAGGACGTGCAGGCCCGATCCTTCGCCGTGAACATTAGAACGATTCTGCTGCACTGGCCGCTGCTGAACGGCTGGCAGTGACATAAGGAGCAACCGATGAAGATCATTCGAATGGACGAAAGCAACGCTGGACAACTCAACGCGATCGAACCCCGCTATCTGGTCAGCGAGGTCGCGGCGCTGCGCCTGACGCGCGGCGGGTTTGCGCTGGAATACAGGCCGCTGGCCAGCGCCGTGTGGAGCCGGAGCGGCTGCGAGGACGAGGAGGCGGCGGACTTTCTGGACCGGCGCGACCGGGATGTGTTTTTCGGCTATCTGGAGGGCGCGCTGTGCGGACAGATCGCCGTTGAAGAGAGCGAAAACCGCCTGGCGCGCGTGACGGACGTGCGCGTGGACATCCCCGCGCGCCGCAAGGGCCTGGGGCGCGAGATGCTGGACGTGGCGATGGACTGGGCGGCGCTGCACGGGTGCGAGGGCCTCGTCGTGGAGACGCAGGACGCCAACCCCGCGGCCTGCCAGTTCCTGGAGCACTGCGGCTTTGCGCTGGGCGGCGTGGACCGCATGCGCTATGCGGGCCTGGCGCGGACGGGCGAGCGGCCGGCGGCGCTGCCGGCGTGCGCGCTCTTCTACTACAAGCTGCGTGCGAGGTGAGGCCGATGCGTCTGCAAAAATATCTGGCGCTGTGCGGCGTCGCCTCCCGGCGCAAGTGCGAGGAGATCATCCTTGCGGGCCGCGTGGCGGTCGACGGACGGACGGTCGATCAGCTGGGCGCGCAGGTCGAGGATGGCCAGCGCGTCACGCTGGACGGCGCGCCCGTGGCGCCCGAGGCGCGCAAGCGCTACATCCTCTACTACAAGCCGGTGGGCGAGGTGACGACCGTCAGCGACGACAGGGGCCGCGCGACCGTGCTCGACCGCTTTGCCGGTGAGGTGCCCGAGCGAATCTATCCCGTCGGCCGGCTGGACTACGACAGCGAGGGCCTGCTGCTGCTCACCAACGACGGCGAGCTGGCCCAGCGCCTGCTGCACCCGCGCGGCGAGGTGGACAAGGTCTACATCGCGCGCGTGACGGGCAGCGTGTCGCCGCAGGACGTGCGGCGGCTGTGCGAGGGCGTCGCGCTGCCGGGCGACGCGCGGCCCACCGCCCCCGCGCAGGTGTCCGTCGTGCGCCGGGAGACGTTTGCGACGGTGGCGCAGGTGACGATCCACGAGGGGCGCAACCGCCAAGTGCGCCGCATGTTCGAGGCTGTGGGCCACCGCGTGCTGGCGCTGCGGCGCGTGCGCTTCGGCCCGCTGGCGCTGGGCGCGCTCAGGCCCGGCCAGTGGCGCGAGCTGACGCAGGACGAGGTGCAAAAGCTCTACGCGCTGTGAAGAAATGACGGCATGAAAAAAAGCCCTCCCGGTACCGCCCGGGAGGGCTTTGCGCGCTTAGGCGTGCGGATCCAGCGTCCAACCGCAGTCGCCGTGATAGATCATCTGGCGCGTCATGCCGCCGTCGATGCAGATGTTTTCGCCCGTGATGAAGCCCGCTTTGTCCGAGCACAGGAACAGCGCCAGCGCGGCCACATCCGACGGGTTGCCGACCCGGCCTGCGGGATGCTGCGCGGCGTCCGGGCCATGGTATTTGACGTACTCCGTGTCGATCCAGCCGGGGGAGATCGAGTTGACCCGCACCCGGCCCGAGAGGCTGACGGCCAGCGCGTGCGTCAGCGCCGAGATGCCGCCCTTGGCGGCGGTGTAGCTCTCCGTCTGCGGCTGGCTCATGCGGTCGCGCGAGGAGGAGATGTTCACGATCGCCGCGCCGGGCGCGAAGTGCGGGAGGAACAGCTTCGTCAGATAGAAGGGCGCGGTCACGCCGATGCGAAGCGCTCGGTTGAACTCCTCATAGCTGCACGCGTCGATGCCCTTCATGGGCGGCGGCGCGTTGTGGATGAGAAAGTCCACCCGCCCATGATCGGCAATCACCCGCTCTGCAAAGCGGCGCAGCGTCTCCTCCTCGCCCACGTCGCCGGTGAAGTATGGGTTGGGCGTGCGGTCGATCACGCATACCGACGCCCCCTCCCGCGCAAACGCCTGCGCAATGGCCTTTCCGATGCCGTGCGCGCCGCCCGTGACGACGGCCACCTTGCCCTGAAACATGAAAGCCTCCTCTATTATGAACTCATTGCTCACGCCGTGTGGCGCGCGTGCGGCTTGACGGCGCGAAAGACGACCGTGCATGCGGCCGTCGCCGCGGCGATGGCCATGACGCCCTGCAGCGCCGTCATGGCGTGCGACGCGGCCAACGAACCGTCGCCCTGGGCGAGGTAGAGCATGATCTGGAACAGGTCAAAGCCCGGCACGAGCGTGACCAGGGACGAGGTCAGAAAGACGGTCGCGGGCGTCTTCATGCGGCGCGCGGCCAGCTCGCACAGCGCGCTCATGACCAGCCCGCCGAAGAAGTAGCAGGCGACGGTGCCGTTGCCCGCGGCGTCGAGCACGACATAGAGCAGATAGCCCAACGCGGCAATCAGGCAGGAGGGAAGAATCGTGCGCAGCGGCGCGTGAAAGAGCAGCGCGAACGCGCCCGCCCCGAAGAACGCGCTGACGGCGGACACCGCAAAGTACAACGTCATGCTCACAGCCCCCCGAAGAACGACCAGAATTTCAGCGCGGCAAATACGCCGATGGCCACCGTTGCAGCGATGAGCAGCGCCTCCGCCGCGCGGGAGACGCCGGAAACCAGGTCGCCGTAGAGCGTGTCGCGCACGGCGTTGGTCATGAGCAGCCCCGACAGCAGCGGCATGATGCCACCCGCAATGGCGGCGCTGGGCGTTTCATAGGGAAAGACGAAGTTGATACCATAGGCCACCAGCGCCGTCAGAAAGCCGCCCAGCACGTTGGTCACGGGCTGCGCCATCTCCAGGCGCGCGATCAGCGGCACGGCCGCCTGCGTCAGCGCGCCCGAGAGCAGCGCCACCAGCGCCGCCGCCGGTCCGCCGCGAAACATCAGCGCGAACATGGCCGCCCCCACGCCCGCCGCCACGACGCACAGCGCCTGACGCGGGCCGGGCGATTCGGCCAGCGCCAGCAGCGCACGCTCGGCCTGCGCGGCGTCCATGCAGCCCGTGGCCACGTGCCGCGAGATGTCGTTGGCGACGCTCAGGCGGGTCAGGTCCGTGCCGCGGCGCGCGACGCGCAGCGTGACGGTGCGCGTGCCCAGCGTGACGAACAGGCTCGTTGGATAGGCGACCACGCCCGCGTCGGACAGGCCCAGGCCGCGCGCCATGCGCATGACCGTCTCCTCAACGCGGTAGGTTTCGCCGCCGTTTTCCAAGATGATGCGCGCGGCCAGGCACAGCGCCCGCAGCGCGGTCTTCTCTTCGCTCATGCTTTCATCCCTCCGGCGCGTTGCGCCCGCCACATTATAGCAACGCCGCGCGCGCGTGTCAACGCATATGCATTTGATGGGAAATGGCGCGCATGCGATTGACAAAAATGGATTTTATCCGTATCATGTCCAATGGGGGATTTTCGACACGCGGCGCAGCGGCGCCGGAATCGGAGGCGATACGTTTGAAAATTGACCTGACATGCCCAATCGAGCTGTTTGCATTCGAGCTGCCCACCCGGGAGCGGGCTGCGTGCAGCCTTACGTTTTTCAATCTGGAGCGAAAGCAGGTGTCCAGCATCCAGGTGACGATGACCTGCCTGGACCGCCAGGGCGGCATCCTGCAGCGCGCGGTGGAGCGCGTGATGGACCTGCACGGCGCGGGCCGGGAGCACTTCGTGGCCGACGTGCCGCTGGAGGACAACCCGGACATCGCGCAGATCGAGCTGGTGGTCGAAAAGGTCTGGTTCGATGATGCCTCGATCTGGCGGCGCGACAGCGCCTCCACGCAGGAGTACGTGCCCAACGTCATGCCGGAGGGACGCCGCCGCGAGATGCTGCGCTTCGTCGCGGGCGAGGACGCCGTGGGCTATCCAGAGGAGCAGGGGGCCGTGTGGCTGTGCGTCTGCGGACGCGCCAACGCGGCCGGCGAGACGGTCTGCCGCCGCTGCGAGCGCGCCAAGGACGAGGTGTTCGCGCGCTTTTCCGAGGACGCGGTCGACGCAGTCATCCAAAAGCGTGAGGACGAGCTGGAGCGCATTGCGCAAAAGGCGCGCCAGGAGGCGTCCGAAAAGGAGTACGCACGCCAGCAGACCCTGCAAAAGAAGCGCCGCCGCCGCCGCCTGATCGTCCGCTCGGTCGCGGCGGTCGTCGTCGTCGCGGCGGGCGCCTATGCGATTGTGACGTTTGGCGTGCCGGAATTCCAGTACCGCTACGGGCTCTATCTGCTGCAAAACGGCCAGCCCGAGCGCGCCAAGGAGACATTCGTGCGACTGGCGGACTATCGCGACGCGGACGCGCAGGCGCTGGAGGCGGAGTATCAGATCGCCCTGGCGCTGCTGCAGGCGGGCGACGAGGCCTCGCTGATCGAGGCGCAGGAGCGGTTCGCCGCGCTGGAGGGCGAGCAGGCCGCGCAGCAGGAGCAGGAGGCGCGCTATCAGCTGGCGCTGCTGTATCAGACCGCGGGCGACTACGGCGCGGCGGAGGAGCTACTGCTCGGGCTTTCGGGCTATGAAGAGGCCGACGTGCACGTGCAGCAGGTCAGCTATGCCCTGGCGGGCGAGGCCGTGCAGGCGGGCGACTACGAGGCGGCGATCGAGCGCTATGCGGCGCTTTCGGGGTTTGAGGATGCGGATGCGCTGTGCGCGGAGGCGACGTATGCGTGGGCCGCCGTGCAGCAGGAGGGCGGCGCGTTTGCGCGCGCGGCGGAGCTGTTTGGTTCCCTGGGGGACTATGAGGACGCCGCGGACCGGGCGAAGGCCTGTCTGTACGCGGACGCGGGCGCCGCGATGGAGGAGGGCGACTACGCGCGCGCCGTCGAGGCGTACGAGACGCTGGGCGCGTACGAGGATGCGCCGTCGCTGCTGACGGCGGCGCGCTATCACCTGGGCGTGGACCTGATGAACGGCGGCGAGTATGAGGCCGCCAGCGAGCTGCTGCAGAGCCTGGGCGAGTACGAGGACGCGCAGATTCTGTGGCAGGAGGCGTTGTACCTGCCCGGCATGGCGTCGTTTGGCGAGGGCGACTACGACACGGCGGTCTCCTACCTGACCCGCATCCCGGGCTACAAGGATGCGGACGAGCAGGCGCAGCGCGCGCGGTTCCTCGCGGCGGAGAGCCTGGCCGAGTCCGGCCGGTTCGACGAGGCGGTAGAGCGCTACGAGGCGCTGGGCGACTACGAGGGCGCGGCCTCGCGAGCGCAGCAGACGCGCTACCTGGCCGCGCAGAGCGCCCTGGCCGCGGGCCGCTATGAGGAGGCTGCGGAGCGCTTTGCCGCGATCGGCGACTACTCCGACGCCTCGCGCAAGGTGCTGCAGGCGCAGTACCTGCAGGCCGACAGCCTCTACGAGGCGGGCGAGTACGAGCAGGCGCAGGCGATCTTCGCGGCGCTGGGCAGCTATCAGGACGCGCGCGAGCGCGCGCTGGCCTGCCCCTATGCGCAGGGCATGGAGCTGGAGGAAGCCGGATCGTACATGGAGGCCTCCGAAAAGTACGCGCAGGCCGGGGAGTATCTGGATGCGGCGCGGCGCGCGCAGCTGTGCGTGTACCGCTACGCCGAGCAGTGCGAGGAGGAGGGCGACCCCGAGGCCGCGGGCGCGGCGTTCCTGTCGCTGGGCGAGTTTGAGGACGCGCCTGCCCGCGCGCAGCAGGTCTACGACGACTGGCTGCAGGCCACGTGGCTGGATCTGAACCTGGAGATGGACGTGGGCAACTACGCGCCGGTCGTCGAGGGCTGCAAGCCCTATGTGGGCAAGGACCTGCCCGCGCCCTACGACGGCTTCGACGCGCTGTACGAGGAGGCCAACTACCGCTATGCGCGCCGGCTCATCTCGCAGGGATCGGAGCTGGAGGCGCTGCCGTACCTGCGCGCGGCCAACGGCTACGGCGAGAGCGAGGAATTGCTGGAGGGCTACATCTACCTCATCCTGGGCACGTGGTCGCCGGACGAAGAGGGCAGGCCGATGCAGTTCCGGGAGGATGGAACGTGCACGTTCGAGGGCCAGGAGCGCTACTTTGACGTCAACGGTTACGCCGTGCTGATCGGCGGGGAGCCCGAGCCGTCGCAGGCGGTGTTCCAGATCGTCTCCATGGACGCGCAGCGCATGACGCTCAAGCGCGAGGAGGACGGCGCGACCGTGCGCTACACGCGCGTGCAGCCCGCGCAGGACGACGCGGCCGGGCAGGAAGGGGACGAATGAAAAAGAAGGACTTTGTGCTGATCGCATCCGTCGCGCTGGTCGCCGTCGCGGCGCTGTTCCTCTTGCCGCTCTGGGAGACGCGCGACGTGTCGCGGGTGATCGTCACGGTCGACGGGGCCGAAGCGCTCAACGTGTCGCTTGCGCAGGACGGCGTGTATGACATCCCGCAGGCGGACGGCGCCGTCAACGTCATCGAGGTGGCGGACGGCGGCGTGCGCATGGTGCAGGCCAACTGCCGCGACGGCCTGTGCGTCCAGCAGGGCGAGACGCGCCGCGCAGCCAAGTCGATCGTGTGCCTGCCGCATCGGTTGGTCGTGCGCCTGGCGGCGGATGAGCAGGAGCAGGATCAGACGCCCCTGGACGGCGTGGACGTCGTCGTCCGATGAGAGGAGGAATGCGATGAATCTGGCCAAATGGTGGCGCGAAGACGCCTGCGCGCAGGTGAATGCGCGCCACGTGGATGTGATGGACGGCATCCGCGCGCTGTGCATCTTCATCGTCGCCTGGTATCACATCTGGCAGCAGTCCTGGCTCTGGCCGACGCTCGACGTGGGCGGCTTTACGCTCAACTTCGACCCGCTGGTGCGCTCCGGCTACATCTGGGTGGACGCGATGCTGCTCATCAGCGGCTTTCTGCTCTTTTTGCCCTATGCGCGCGAGCTGGACAGCCCCGCGCCGCGCATGCCGGATGCGGCCGGCTTTTACGTGCGCCGCGCGCTGCGCATCCTGCCCTCCTACTGGCTGAGCGTGCTGTCGATCTTCTGCTTCGCCGCGCTGCCATCGGGCGCGTATCACAGCACGTCGTATATGCTGCGCGACCTGATCAGCCACCTGACGTTCACGCACGTGTTCGCCTACGACACCTATGTGGCCACGCAGCTGAACGTCGTGCTGTGGACGCTGGCGGTCGAAGTGCAGTTCTATCTGATCTTTCCGCTGCTGGCGCGCGCGTTCTTCCGCAAACCCGCGCTGACGTATGCGCTCATGCTGGGCGCGTCGCTGCTGTATCGCGGGCTGGTGCTGGCCACGTGCACGGACACGACGCTGCTGGTCAACCAGCTGCCGGCTTTTTTCGACGTGTACGCCAACGGCTTTCTCGCGGCGGTCGTGTTTGTGCGCCTGACGCGCGACCTGCGCCATACGCCCTGTACGCGCATCCTGTTCACCGCGCTGTCCGTCATGCTGCTGTGCGTCGTGTGGCACATCGTCGTGCGCCAGGCGGGCTCGGGCTCAACCGAGGAGATCCGCCGCGGGCAGATGATCCACCGCTACGCGTTCAGCGCGGTGCTCTCGGCGTTCATCGTCTGCACGGCCAACGCGGGCGCGCTGTGGCGCTTCCTCTTCTCCAACCGGCTGATGCGCTACCTGTCGGCGGTCTCGTTCAACTTCTACATCTGGCATCAGTACCTGGCGGTCAAGCTGCGGGAGTGGGGCATTCCGCCCTCCGTCTCCGCGCAGCCGAACTTCGACGGCGAGATGCCCTGGCAGTGGCAGTACACGCTGCTGTGCTTTGCGCTGGCGCTTTTCGTCGCCACGCTGATCACATACGCATTCGAGCGGCCCATCGCGCGCCTGGGCGCGCGTGTCTATAGCGCCCGCAGGGCGGGGCGCAAGCCAAAGGACGATCTGCGCGCCCATGGTTGACGCGCAGGAAGGAGGCATTTCCCATGCAGGATCCCAGACTGGAAAAGTTGGCCCGCAACATCGTGCGCTATGCGTGCGACGTGCAGCCGGGCGAAAACGTGCTGATCGAAAACACCGGCTTTGAGCGCGCCTTCGTCGTCGCGCTCGTGCGCGAGGTGTACGCGGCGGGCGGCCGTCCGTTCGTCGACATCAAGGACCCGGCGGTCAACCGCGCGCTGATGCAGGGCGCGACGGAGGAGCAGCTGCGGCTCATGGCGCAGGTGGAGAGCCTGCGCATGGAGAACATGCAGGCCTACATCGGCATCCGCGCGGGCGACAACATGATGGAGACCGGCGACGTGCCCGGCGACCGGCAGCAGCTGTACGCCCGCCTGTTCAGCCACCCCGTGCACAGCCTCATCCGCGTGCCGCACACCAAGTGGGTCGTGCTGCGCTACCCGACGCCCTCCATGGCGCAGGCGGCGAACATGTCCACCGAGGCGTTTGAGGACCACTACTTCGACGTGTGCAACCTCGACTACGCCAAGATGAGCCGCGCCATGGACGCGCTGGTCGCGCGCATGGAGAAGGCGGAGCAGGTGCGCATCGTCGGTCCGGGCACGGACCTGACGTTCTCCATCCAGGGCATGCCCGCCATCAAGTGCGACGGCAGGCTGAACATCCCCGACGGCGAGGTGTTCACCGCGCCCGTGCGCGACAGCGTCAACGGCACGCTGACCTACAATGCGCCCAGCCTGTACCAGGGCACGACGTTTGAAAACGTGCGCCTCACGTTCAAGGACGGCAAGATCATCGAGGCGACGGCCAACGACACGGAGAAGGTCAACCGCATCTTCGATACCGACGAGGGCGCGCGCTATGTGGGCGAGTTCGCCATCGGCGTCAACCCCTACATCACCCAGGCAATCAAGGACACGCTCTTTGACGAGAAGATCGCCGGCTCCTTCCACTTCACGCCCGGCAACTGCTACGACGAGTGCCCCAATGGCAACAAGAGCGCCATCCACTGGGATCTGGTGTGCATCCAGACGCCCGAATACGGCGGCGGCGAGATGTACTTTGACGGCGAGCTGATCCGCAAGGACGGCCTGTTCCTGCCCGAGGATCTGCGCTGCCTCAATCCCGACGCGCTCAAGTGAGCCGCCCGGCGGGGGCAAACCTTTGGGAAAATTTTCACAAGAAGGCTGAAATTGTCGCAAGGCTCTTGCAAATTGCCGCGCAATTGGTTACAATATAAATGGTGCCAGTTGCCCTTTGCAAGGGCGCCGGCTGACATTGAATTTATTGATTCAGGAGGAGATTCCAATGGTTAAGGTTGCCATCAATGGTTTTGGCCGCATCGGTCGTCTGGCTTTCCGTCAGATGTTTGACGCTGAAGGCTACGAGGTTGTCGCCATCAATGACCTGACCAGCCCGAAGATGCTGGCGCACCTGCTCAAGTACGACACCGCGCAGGGCGGCTTCAAGTTCAAGGACTCTGTCTCCTACAAGGAGCCTGTCTTCGAAGAGGACGGCAAGACCGTGAAGGTGCCGGGCTCCATCACCGTCAACGGCAAGGAGATCACCATCTACGCCAAGCCCAAGGCCAACGAGCTGCCCTGGGGCGAGCTGGACGTGGACGTCGTGCTCGAGTGCACCGGCTTCTACACCAGCAAGGCCAAGGCCATGGCCCACATCGAGGCCGGCGCCAAGAAGGTCGTCATCTCCGCGCCCGCTGGCAATGACCTGCCCACCATCGTCTACGCCGTCAACGAGAACACGCTGACCAAGGAAGACAAGATCATCTCCGCGGCTTCCTGCACCACCAACTGCCTGGCGCCCATGGCCAAGGCCCTGAACGACAAGTACCCCGTCGTTTCCGGCATCATGACCACCGTGCACGCCTACACCGGCGATCAGATGATCCTGGACGGCCCGCACCGCAAGGGCGACCTGCGCCGTGCCCGCGCCGGCGCGCAGAACATCGTGCCTAACAGCACCGGCGCTGCCAAGGCCATCGGCCTGGTCATTCCGGAGCTCAACGGCAAGCTGATCGGCTCTGCGCAGCGCGT
>LHCFR02800__coassemble_890_pt1 | contig 18663 bp, 17 predicted proteins | sample LHCFR02800__metabat2_low_PE_075 | metagenome-assembled genome bin LHCFR02800
TGGCCAGGATGGAACGCCGGGCCAGGACGGCCTGGACGCGCCGCAGATCGACGACACGCAGGCGAGCGCGGACCATCCTTGGAGCGGGCAGAAGGTGCAGGAGGAGCTGGACGCGCTGACCGCCGCGGACGTGGGGGCGCTCTCGGCTTCCGGCAGCGGGGCGCTCGTGCAGACGGGCCGCGTGGAGCTGAGCGTCCCGGCGGACGGCTGGACGCAGAACGCGCAGGGCTGGTACGAGAAGACGGTCGCGTGCGCGGGCACGGTCGCGGACAGCCAGACGCAGAGGGTAGACGCGGCGGTGCAGGGCGCGCAGATCGGAAACGTGCTGCTGGCGGGCCTGCGCGTGGACGCGGACGACACGCTGACGATGGTATGTCTTGCGCAACCGTCTCAGGCGTTCACGCTGCTCGTGCTGCTCTCGGAGGTGGTGTAAATGGCGACCTTCTGCCGGGTGATGAATGGCGGCGCGCTGGTCACGGCCTGCACGGCCCCGACGCAGCTGACGCTCAGCGCAAACAATGTGGGATTCGGGCAGACGGTGACGCTCTCCTGGACCGGAGCGATGCCCGGCGCGGGCAACCCGATCGCGGGCTACGAGGTCTACCGGGACGGGGCGCTGCTGGGAACCGTGACGCAGGCGAGCATGGCGGTACAGTCGCCCGCGCAGAACGGGAGCTACACCTTCACAGTGCGGTCGCTGGGCGCGATCCCGGGCTTCGACTCGCCGGTGTCTTCGGCCTCGGCGGTGCTGACGAGCCTCGTGACGGCCCCGGCGACGCCTGCGAACGTATGGCTGTCGGCACAAGACGTGAAGCTCTCCGGACAGGCGACGCTCTCGTGGAGCGCCGCTGCGGGCGGGACGAACAACCCGGTCGCGAGCTACGCTATCTACCGGGACGGCGCGGCCTTTACGACCGTCGCGGCGGGCGTGACCACGCTGGTCGTGACGGCCCCGGCCACGGACGGCGCGAGCTATGCGTTCGCCGTCAGGGCGAAGGGCACGGTCGCCGGGTTTGACTCGGCGGCGTCCGCTGCCGTGACGCTGACCGCCCACGCGCCGCAGCATGTGGACAGCTACTTCACGTCCAGCGGCACGTACACCGTGCCCACGTGGGCCGAGCGCGTGGACGTGACGTGCATCGGAGGGGGCGCGAGCGGCACGAACGGTGGATTTAGTCAGTCCGGCGAGGCGGGCTGTCCGGGCGGCGGTGGTGGCAGCGGCTATATCTCCCATGCGGTGGGTGTCGCAGTCTCGCCTGCTGCGCAGGTGGTCGTCACAGTCGGCGCGGGCGGCGGCGTGCCGTCCGGGTATTTCGCCGTGGGGAATGCGGGCGGCACGTCGTGGTTCGGCGGGCTTGCGTGGGCGAACGGTGGAGCTGGAGGCCCTACACAGGGTAACGCCAACAGCAACACCTCCTATGCCGCAGGAGGGAACGGTGGATTTGGCGGAGGGGGAGGCGCACGGTCCGGTGGACAGGGGTGCGGCGCTGGTGGCAATGGACTCAACTCGTATGGCGGCGGAAGAAGCGCAAGCGATCCTTCCCTGATCGCGATCTATGCGCTTGTCGGAGGCGGCGGCGGCATGAACGGGACTAACGGAACGACGAGAGATGCTAAGTCCGATGTGAACAATGGCGGAGTGACGACTGCCATTGCGCAGACGTATGCATTTCAGGACGCCTCGACGGCGCGCTATCTGGGTCCGGGCGGCCGTGGAGGGAGCGGAAACAGTGGGTTTGGCGGCTACGGTGGAGATGGAAGCGGACGGAGCGGCACGGCATACGGAACAGGCGGCGCAGGCGGCGGCGTATGGGGAAACGGAGCCGCAGGAGTCTCCGGCCTGGTGGCGGTGCGAGCATGGCGTTATCTATAAGGAGCGTGATAGGACATGTATTATGTGATCAGGGACGGTCAGGTGGTCAACACCATCGAACTATATGGCATGGCCCGGGAGGCGTACGAGCGACTGGAAGACGTGCTGCTGGTGGAGGACAGGGACGCGCCGGAGGTGCGCATCGGGGACGTCTATGACGAAACGACGGGGACATTCCTGCGCGACGGCGTGAGCCTGGCTGGCCTGATTACCCGCACGATGCGGGACAATCTGTTGAAGGCCTGCGACTACCGGATGATGCCGGACTATCCGTGCAGCGAGGCGTCGCGGGCGGCATGGGCGGCGTACCGGCAGGCGCTGCGCGACGTGCCGCAGCAGGAGGGATTCCCGGAGACGATCGAGTGGCCGCAGGCCCCAGACGGGGCGGACGCAGGCGGCGCGTCGATGCTCGTGCAGGTGGACGCCGCGAAGGTCGCCGCGCGCATGACGGTGGCGGCGAACGCGGACGCGCTGCGCACGGAGGAGATCGAGGCGGTGAAGCCGCTGTTTGGCGCGTGGGCGGCGGGCGTGGCCTACGAGGCAGGGCGCGACATCGTGCGCTACGGCGAGGGAGACGCGCTCTACCTCTGCCGCACGTCGCACACGTCGCAGGCGGAATGGATCCCGGGCACGGAGACGGCCTCGCTGTGGACGCGCATCGACGCGGCGCACGCGGGCACGGCGGACGATCCCATCCCCTACGAGGGAAACATGGCGCTGGAGAATGGAAAGTACTACAGTCAGGACGGTGTGGTGTACCGGTGCACGCGGGACACGGGCAACCCGGTATTCCAGGCGCTCGGCGAGTTGGTCGGGCTGTACGTGGAGGCCGTCTGACGGAAGGGAGGCGGGCGCATGATCCAAACGAGGGACGCGATCGCCCGGGCGCGGGCGCTGCTGGGCACGCCCTACGCGCAGCTGGACTGCATCAACCTCATCAAGCAGGTCATTCGCGACTGTCCGGGCGGCGAGGCGGCCTATACGACGGCGGGGACGAACGCGCTGTGGAACAGCTACGGCGCGTCGGCCAAATACCGGGACTTGACATGGCGGCAGGAGGGGACGGCGGGCGCGCGGGCGGGGATGCTGGCGTTCAAGCGCAGCGGGGAGGACGTGCACCACGTGGGCCTGGTGACGCAGGCGCGCACGGTGGTGCACGCATCCAGCGCGGCGGGCGAGACGGTGGAGACGGCGCTGGACGGGACGTGGGATCTGCTGGCCGCGCATCGGTATATCGAGGTCGCGGCGGAGGAGAACAGCTGCCCGACCGGATGGGCGGTTGTGGAGACGCAGCGCGATCCGCTGCGCGTGAGGACCTGGCCTGAGACGGGCGAGGTGCTGGGCAGCATCCCGAAGGGCGCGACGGTCGAGGTGCTGGAGGATACCGGAGACGGTTGGCCGCGCATCCGGCACGGGGGTCTGGAGGGATACGCGAGCGGAGCATATCTGAGGCAGATGGACGGCGAGGTAGAAGCGGATCGGGCGGCGCATACGACGCTCGAAGATGAAAAAGGCCAGCGGCTGACGCTTCAGGGAGCGTGGCGAGTGATCGAGACGACCGACGGAACGGAAAAGGAGGAAACGGTATGTGGGACAGAATGACGAAGGGAATGGCAGCGTGCATAGGAGCGGTAATGGGACTGTGGTGCGCTCTGCCGGCTGGAGTACAGACGCTGGCGGCGTTCATGGCGGCGGATTACGCGACGGGGCTGGCCTGCGCATGGCGCGGGGTGTCGCACAAGAGCGAGGGAGGAACACTGTCGAGCAAGGCAGGATTTGACGGGCTGTTGCGCAAGGGAATGATGGCGCTGGTGGTGCTGATCGCCTGGCAGCTGGACCGAGCAATGAACGCAAACGCGCTGCACAATGCGGCGGTGTGCTTTTACATCGCCAACGAGGGCATCTCGATCCTGGAAAACACCGCGCTGCTGGGCGTGCCGTGGCCCAAGCGGTTGCGCGATGCGCTGGACGTGCTCGGAGAACGGGGCGAAAGCGAATAAAAAATCGGGCGCCGGGGTTTTCCCCGGACGCCCGCGCCTCAGCCTGCCCGCTCCCCTTTGCGCCGCGCGAAGATCATGCGACCCGCAGAGGTCTGCAGCACCGTCGTCACCGTGACGGTCTGTGTCTCGCCTACATGCCGCCGCCCGTTCTCCACGACGATCATCGTGCCATCGTCCATGTAGCCCACGCCCTGCCCGGGTTCCTTGCCCTCGCGCACGACGTGCACGGTCAGCTCCTCGCCGGGCAGCACCGCCGGGCGCAGCGCGCCCGCCAGCTCGTTGACATTGAGCACGCGCATGCCCGAAAGCGAGGCGACCTTGTTGAGGTTGTAGTCCGTGGTCACGACCACGCCGCCCATCCGCTGGGCCAGGCGCAGCAGCTTGACGTCCACCTCCTGCGCATCCGGCACGTCCGCGTCGGTGATCTCCACGCGCACGCCGGGCAGTTTCTGCAGCTGCGAAAGCACGTCCAGCCCACGCCGGCCCCGCGCCCGGCGCAGCGCGTCGCCCGAATCGGCAATATGCCGAAGCTCTGAGAGCACAAATTGCGGAACCACCAGCGTGCCCTCCACAAAGCCCGTGCCGCAGATGTCGCAGATGCGTCCATCGATGATGGCGCTCGTGTCCAGCAGCTTTGGACGTGCGCCTGTCGCCGCCTCCCGCGGCGCCGTGCGCTCCTGCATGCGCGCCACTAGCGCGCTCAGCAGCGGCCACTCCTTGTACCGCCGTGCGCCAAACGATGCGCCCAGATAGCCCATCACCACATATACCAGCGCTGTCAGCGCGGTGAACAGCTCCCGCGGCTGTCCCGCGCGCAGCAGCTGCGTGGTCAGCAGCGCTACGATCAGACCGGCAATCAGCCCCGCCACCGCACACACGACTTGCTGCACAGGCGCACTGCACAGCGCCCGTTCCGCCCGGTGCACATAGCGCTGCGCCACGCGCAGGATCGGTCCCGACAGCAGCGCGCACGTAAGCGCGCCCGCGCCGCCCAACAACGCATACAGCGCCAGGATCGCGCTGTGTGCGGGTGAGCTGGCCGCACCGTCCGCCGCCAGCGCCTCCCACGCCGCCGCCACCGTCGCCGCCACGCCCGCGCCAATCAGCGCGCCCATCGCTGCGCACAGCGCGACCAACAGCCGCCTTACGCTCTGCCCCTTCACCGGCACCCTCCTTTTTTGCTCCGTCCGTCAGCCCAGCAGCAGCTCCAGCGCCTCCCGCAGGGTGCGCGCGCCGTAGACCCGCAGGCCCGGCGGCGCCTTTACGCCTTCCAGGCCCGCGCGCGGCACCACGCAGCCCTCAAAACCCAGCCGCCGGCACTCGTTCAGCCGCCGCTCCAGCTGCGAAACCGCGCGCACTTCACCCGCCAGGCCCACCTCGCCCATCGCCGCCAGCCCCGGCGGCACGCCCTGACCGCGCAGGCTCGAGGCCACCGCCGCCAGCACCGCCAGGTCTGCCGCGGGTTCCGTCAGCTCCAGCCCGCCCGCGACGTTTACGTACACATCCTGATCGAACGCCGCAAGCCCGGCGCGCTTCTCCAGTACCGCCAGCAGCAGCGACAGCCGCCCCGCGTCCAGCCCCGCCGCCGTGCGCCGCGGACTGGAAAACGCCGTGCGCGCCGTCAGCGCCTGCACATCCACCAGCATCGGCCGCGTGCCCTCCAGCGCGCACAGCACGCACGAGCCCGGCATGTCCGCCGACCGTTCCGACAGCAGCGTCTGCGACGGGTTGTCCACGCACTCCATGCCCGCCCCCGTCATGCGAAACACCCCCAGCTCGTTGACCGAGCCGAAGCGATTCTTTGCCGCACGCAGCATCCGAAACCCATGCCGCCGGTCGCCCTCAAAGTAGAGCACTGCATCCACCATGTGCTCCAGCATCCGCGGGCCTGCGATCGAGCCGTCCTTGGTCACATGGCCGATCAGAAACACCGCGCAGCCCGTGGTCTTGGCCATGCGCATCAATACCGCCGCTGCCTCGCGTACCTGCGTCACGCTGCCGGGCGCGCCGCCGGCATCCGGCCGGTACACCGTCTGCACCGAGTCCACCACCATGTATTGCGGCGAAAGCGACTCCCAACACGCCTGCGCGCGCTCCAGATCCGTCTCCGAGAGGACATGCACCGGCGCATCCTCCACGCTCAGCCGCTGCGCGCGCATGCGCAGCTGCGCCGCGGATTCTTCGCCCGACACATACAGCACGCGTGCGCCGCCCCGCGCAAGGTTCGCCGCTGCCTGCAACAGCAACGTCGACTTGCCCACGCCCGGATCGCCGCCTACCAGCAGCAGTGAGCCTGCGACCACCCCGCCGCCCAACACGCGGTCCAGCTCCTCAATGCCCGTGCGCGTGCGCGCATCCCGCGTCTGCGGCAACTCGCCCAGCAACGGCGCCTGTGGTGCGGGGCCGGAGCCGGACTGCGTGCGCATGGGGGCCGTCTGCGCTTCGCTGAGCGCATTCCAGGCGCCGCAGGAAGGACACCGGCCCAGCCATCGTCCCGTCTCATAGCCGCATTCGCTGCACCGGTAGACCGTACGCGTACGCGCCATGCGCAATCCCTCCGTTTCTTGTGTGCGCGTCCATTATACCACACGCGCCGCCGCCGCGCCATGACAAAGGCGCTCGAAGCGCGTCGGCGAAGGCGCCGACCGTATGACGCACAGGAACAAAATTCCTTCCGTTTCGTGCGCTTTTTTGCGTTGCGCACGCTGTCTGCGGCGCTTATAATAGAACCGTGACGAATTGACGCAAAAGGGCCCGCAGCCCTGAACGGAGTGAGCGCGATGAACCGGCGAACTGACCGCAACCGCAACCCCTACGGCCATATTCCCGCGCGCTACGCCGTGCGCCACAAGCCCTTCGACGAGGAGGGCTATGTCATGTTCACCAAACCGCGGCGCAACTGGCGCGTGCCGCTGGCCGTGGTGCTGGCAGTTTTGCTGCTGATTGCCGGCGCGCTGGGGGTCAACGCCGTGCTCAACCGCATCGTGCGCGTGGAAACAGTGGACGTGCCGCTGCCCGGCCTGAACAAAGCGCTGGCGGGCTATACGATCCTGCACGCGTCCGACTTGTACGGCGCGCGCTTTGGACAGCAGCAGCAGACCCTTGCCGATGCGGTTGCGGACGCCCGCTACAACATCGTGTGCATCACCGGCGACATGCTGGGCCCGGACGGCGCCCCCACGCCCTTCTATGAGTTGATCGAGGCCGTCGGACGGCAGACGCCCGTGCTCTTTGTCACGGGAGAAAACGACCCGGCCCCGCTCGATGGCGCGTCCATGGCGCTGTACGTGCAGGGCGCGCAGGAGCGCGGCGCGGTCTACCTGGACGCGCCCTACCTAGTGGAGACCGGCGGCGCGCGGCTGTGGTTCACGCCCGAGGACGCGCTCAGCCTCAACCTGGACGCCGCACGCGCGACGTACACGCAGCAGCTGGAGAGCGCGCAGAATGAGGCCACGCGATTTGTGGCGACGTATCAACTGGAGCGCATGGACCGCATTGAGGAGGCACGCGCGCTCATGCAGGACGAGGACGCGTGCATCGTGCTCTCGCATCGACCGCTGAGCGACAGTTTTGTGCGCGCCATGACGACCACGCGCACACAGGGAGTCTCATCCTTCCTGGCGACGATTGATCTGGTGCTCTCCGGCCACTACAACGGCGGACAGGCGCGGCTGCCGCTGCTGGGGCCTATCTACGTATCAGGATACGGACTGTTTCCCGGCACGGGCGCAGTCGAAGGGCTGATTACCTCCGGCACGCTGCGCCAGCACGTCAGCAGCGGATTGGGCGTGCGCCCGAACGTGCAGCCGCCCATGCGCCTGTTCAACCCGCCGTCTATGACGCTGGTGCGCCTGACCGACGGGCTGTGAGTCACTCGCTCTCCTGCGCGGTGGCGCTCACATACTGCTGCCACAGGATGGAGTCGACCACGCCCTCCGACACGGTATACGTCAGCTGCACATAGCAGTTCTCGTCCTCCGACGGGCAGTAGTATTCGATCAGCGCGCCGCCGTCATCCAGCACCCGGTAGGTGCCGATCTCTTGGCCCAGGCTGTCGATGTTGTACAGCAGCCGGTCGCCGCGGTCGTTGACGGGCATGCCGCCCTTGTCGCGGAATGCGGAGGTCACGTCGGTCTCTTCGCTGCCCACGCGCGTGCTGCGCGGCCCCTTGAACGACGTATCCTGCGTGAAAAGGCAGTAGAGCACCGCGTCGCCGCCATCCAGGCTCACAAAGCGCGCCGTCGTCTGCGCCCACACGCCCTCATAGCTCTCGCCACGCGCATAGGCGTTTTCTCCCTCGAGCCGCTCGTAAGAGAGCGGCTCTCCGTATTTCTTGACGAACGAGGCATACGTCGTCTTCATCAGCGTCAGGCCGTCGAACGTGTCCTCCGTGCGGAAGACGCGCTTTTGCGTCACGTTGATCGCATAGGTGCAGGTCATCTCATAGCTCTGCCGCCCGTCCTCCATCACCGCGATGGCCTTGAGCGTCGAATCGCCCACCGGCAGCGTGATCGGCCCCTCGTAGAGCAGCGACTGCGTCGTGGGCGAGGTGCCGTCCAGCGTGTAGTAGATCGCCGCCGTGCCCTCGTCCGCACGCAGCGATACGCTGATGACGCGCGAATAGGGACCGGAGGCATAGTTGGCCTTGGGCGAGTTGGGCGTGGGGATGACGACGGTATACGTCTCGTCAAACTCCTCGCTGAGCACGCCCTGCGCCGACACCGCCACAGCGCGTATGCGCGTGGAGCCCTCGGCGCAGCGGATCTTCTGCCCCGCCTCATACAGCGACTTGTCCGGCCCCGGCGTCTCGCCGTCCAACGTGTAGTAGATGCTCGCGCCTTCCTGCGCGCTGAGCGTCACGTCGAACTCGTAGTTGGAGCGGTTGTTCTTCAGCTCAAAGACGTTCTGGTCCGCCTCGTTGGCCGCCGTATAGCTGGCCGTGGGCACGGTGGGCATGTACTCGCGGCGCATCGTCTCAAACGAGGACTGCCCGGTCGTCTCATAGGCCAGCTGCATCAGATCCACCGCGGCCTGCGCGTTGCCCGCGTCGCGGTAGATGCGGATCATGCGCGTGTAGGCCTCGGTATGCTGCGGGGCCAGCGTGTCCATCAGCTCCTGATAGATCGCCATGGCCTCCTCCTGCCTGCCGTCGGTCTCGTAGACCGAGCCCAGGTCCAACGCGGCTTCAACGCTGTCGGGCTCCAGTTCCCGCGCGCGCTCATAGGCCGCAATCGCGCCGGTGATGTCGCCGCCGTCCAGCAGCCTGTCACCCAGACTGATATACGCACTGGCCGGCACGTCGTATCCCCAAGCCGCCAGCTGCCGCTGGCCTGCTGCGGTGCGCGTAAGCAGCAGCGTCACGCCCACCAGAATGAACGCCGCCAGCAGCGACACGCCGCCCACCATCCGGCCCCAGTGCACGCGCCGCCGGCGCACCGGTCCGCGCCGCAACAGCTTCTCCAACCGTTCCTCATCTGCGCGGCGCGTATCCTGCCGCCGCGGCGAGTGCCGCACCCGCACCCGGCGGGCCTGCGCGCCGCCCACCCGGGCATCCGGGCCGCCAGTCCGGGCATCCGGACTGCCCACCCGGGCATCCGGACTGTCCACCCGGGCGTCCGGGCCGCCCACCCGGGCGTCCGCGCTGCCCACGGGGGCGTCCGCGCCGCCCACCCGGGCATCCGGGTTGCCCACCCGGGCATCCGGGTTGCCCACGGGGGCATCCTCGGCGGGGCGGCGGCGGCGCGGCGGACGGACGTACGCCGCATCGTCGTAGACGTGCAGGGGGGCCTGCGGCGTGCCCGGCTCCTGCGGGGCGGGGCGGCGCGGGGCGCGCAGGCTCCTGCCGCAGTGCTGGCAGGCGGGCTTGTGGGAATCGGTGCGTTTGCCGCAGAAGGGACACAGCACGAAGGATCACCTCGACATCAAGCAAAAATCCAGGGCGCGGCGTGTGGCCGCGCAAAAGCGGATAAGAGTATCTATTTCGCTGCGCGTGCGAAAAAATCCTTCTCCGTCAAGGGAGAAGGATGGGCGAGCGCGCGGCCTTGCGGAAATTCCCAGCGATCACTTGCGGGGGATATAGCCCTGGGCGGTGAGCAGCTCGGCGATGAGCACGCCGCCGCCGGCCGCGCCGCGCAGGGTGTTGTGGGACAGGCCCACGAAGCGGAAGTCAAACAGCGAGTCGGCGCGCAGGCGGCCCAGGCAGATGCCCATGCCGCGGCCGGTGTCGCGGTCCAGGCGGGTCTGGGGGCGGTCGGGCTCGTCAAAGTAGGAGATGAAGGGATCGGGCGCGGAGGGGAGCCCCAGCTGCTGGGGCAGGCCGCGGTAGGCGCGCCAGCGGGCGATGAGGTCCTCGGGCGAGGCCTTTTCGCCCAGGGTGAGCCAGACGGTGGCCAGGTGGCCGTCGGAGGCGGCCACGCGCACGCACTGGGCGCTGATGACGGGCTGCGTGGCGGGCACGATGGCGCCGTCTTGCACGCGGCCCCAGATCTTGAGCGGCTCCTGCTCGCTCTTTTCCTCCTCGCCGGGGATGTAGGGGATGACGTTGTCGAGCATCTCGGGCCAGCGCTCGAACGTCTTGCCCGCGCCGGAGATGGCCTGATAGGTGCTAACGACCGCGCGCTGGGGGCGCAGCGGCATGAGCGCGTGCAGCGCAGGAACATAGGACTGGATGGAGCAGTTGGGCTTGACGGTGACGAACCCCACGCGAGTGCCCAGGCGGCGGCGCTGGTGCTCGATGACGCCGGCATGCTCGGGGTTGAGCTCGGGGATGATCATGGGCACGTCGGGCGTGCCCCGGTGCGCGGAGTTGTTGGAGACGACGGGCGTCTCCAGGCGGGCGCAGGCATCCTCGAGCTCGCGTACGGCGGCCTTGGGCATGTCGACGGCGCAGAAGCAGAAGTCGACGCCCTCGCAGACGGCGGCGGTGTCGGCCGCGTCGATCACGACGAGGTTCCGCGCGGCCTGGGGGATGGGCTCCTGCATGGCCCAGCGGCCCTGGACGGCCTCCTGGTAGGTCTTGCCGGCGCTGCGCGCGGAGGCGGCGACGGCGCACAGCTCAAACCAGGGGTGGCGGGCGAGCAGCGTGACGAAGCGCTGGCCGACCATGCCCGTGGCGCCGATGACGGCGACGCGGCGCTTCATGGATGCGGAATCAGGCTGTTGCATGGCAAAGGCGACCTCCCAAACGCGATATTGCCGCGTCGCGGCGATGCTTTATCTTAGCATTCCCGGAGCGCGGTGTCAAATGCCTTTGAAAAAAAAGGACGGGTCAGCGGCGGGATGGCGAAAAAACCTTCAAATTTGCCGCCGGCTGTGGTATGATATGACGTATCCGCACGCGCGATGCGCGCGGGCGTTGGAAGGGAGCGTGAGCGCGGCATGGACGCGCACTTTGAGATTTCCCCGGCGGTGGCCGCGCTGCTGGGGCGGGCGGTGGCGCACCGGCGCGCGCTGCACCGCGTCCCGGAGCCGGGACATAAAGAGATCAAAACGCAGGCGTATGTGATGTCGGCGCTGTCGGCGCTGTCGCCGGACGCGCTCTCGCCGTGCGCGGGCACGGGCGTGCGCGCGGTATTCCGTGGGCAGGGTGGCCGGACGGTGGCGTTCCGGGCGGACATGGACGCGCTGCCGGTGCAGGAGCCCGCGGGCTGCGGGTTTGAGAGCGAGCACCCGGGCATGATGCATGCGTGCGGGCACGACGGACACATGGCGTGCCTGCTGACGTTGGCGGAGTTGATCGCATCGCGGCGGGCATCGCTGCCGGGCGACGTGACGCTGCTGTTCCAGCCGGCGGAGGAGACCGACGGCGGCGCCAGGCTCATGATCGCGGACGGCGCGCTGGAGGACCCGCACGTGGAGGCGGTGTACGGCATGCACCTGATGCCGGACGTGCCGCTGGGGCGCGTGGGCACGGGCGAGGGGCCGCTGATGGCGCAGACGAGCGAGATCGACGTGGTCATCGAAGGCCGCGCCTCGCACGGCGCCATGCCGCACCTGGGCGCGGACGCGCTGTGCGCGGCGGGGCACTTTGCATGCCTGGTGCAGGCGGGACTGTCGCGGCGCACGGACCCGACGGTACCGGCGCTGGTGACGTTCGGGCGCATGCGCGCGGGCACGCAGCGCAATGTGCTGGCGGCGCAGGCGGTGCTGGAGGGCGTGGTGCGCACGCTATCCGACGACGCGTATGCGCGGGTGCGCGCGCTGCTGGAGGACTGCATGCGCGCGACGGAGGCGGCGTTTGGCGTCGCATGCACGCTGGAGGAGCGCACGTTCTATCCATGCGTGGTCAACGACCCGACGGAGACGGCGCGGGTGCGGGCGCTGCTGGGCGACGCGTATGTGCCCCAGCGGCCGCGCATGACGGCGGAGGACTTTTCGTTCTACCAGCGCGAGCGGCCGGGCGTGTTCGTCATGTGCGGCTGCGGAGATGCAGCGCACACGGCTCCGCTGCACGCCAGCGGCTTCGGGTTTGACGAGCGGGCGCTGCTGTACGGCGTGGAGCTGTTTGCGCGCCTGGCGGGCGTGATTGCGCCCGACGGCGAGCACTGACAAAGGAGGCAAACGACATGGGTGGATTTTTTAACCGGCTGTACTATGGCAAGGCGGGCAAGGCGGACTACACGCCCGACGATCTGCCGTCGAACCGGTTTCAATTGTTCTTCGAGGTGCTGCGGGTGCGCTTCTGGTCGCTGTGCCGCGTGAACCTGATGCAGGTGGTCTTCTGGCTGCCGGTCATCGTGTGGACGTACATCAACGTGTTGGCGCTGCAGGGGATCGACGTGCAGATGGTAGAGGCAGGCGAGGAGGCGCTGCTGGGGCTACGGGATCAGCTGCTGAGCCTGGTGCAGACGTACCTGTTCATCCTGTTCCCGCTGGTGGCGATTACGGGCCCGTCGTCTGCGGGCGCGGCGTACGTCACGCGCAACTGGGCGCGCGACCAGCACTCGTTCGTGTGGAGCGACTTCAAGGACGCGATGCGCGACAATTGGAAGCAGGCGCTGGTCGTCTCCGCGATCACGGGCGCGCTGCCGCTGGTGGCGTTTGTGGGCTTCGTATTCTACGGCCAGATGGCGCAGCAGAGCGTGCTGTTCTATGTGCCGCAGGTGCTGCTCACGCTCATGTGCATCCTGTGGACGCTTACGCTGCCGTTGCTCTATCCGCTCATGGTCGGCTACAAGCTGACCCTGCGCGACCTGCTGCGCAACGGCCTGTTGCTGGCCATGGCGCGCCTGCCGCAGATGGTGGCTGTGCGCCTGCTGACGGCGATCCCGCTGATCGTGCTGTGCGTGGGCCTTTGGATGAATGCGATCGTGGCGTTGGTTGCGGTGGCATACTATATCTTCTTCGGCCACGCGATGGCGCGGCTGATCTACGCGTCGGTGGCCAACGGATTCTTCGACCGGTTCATCAACCCGCACATCGAGGGCGCTCAGGTGGGCCGCGGGCTGCGGCGCGATGACGACGACGAGGACGGCGAGGACGAACCGGCGGATGAGGAATCGCCGGACGCATAACGCGCCGGGACGCGCGCAACCCTACGCGCGGGAGGGATGCGCATGGACGCAAAGACGCAGCGGCTGCGGGAGAAGTACGCGGCGGCGCAGGAGGAAGGGCTGCTGGAGCGGCTGCTGGAGGTCGGCTGGGGCGGGCTGACGGCGGCGCAGGCAGGCCGGATCGGCGGACGCATGTCGGCGCGGCGGCGCGCGCGTGGGAAGGAGCGGTAGCACATTGTACGGGGAGTTTGCGCAGGTGTACGACCGGCTCATGGACGACGTGGACTACGACGCCTGGGCGGCACACTATGCGCATCTGATGGGCCTGTGCGCGCGGCCGGTCAGGCGCGTGGCGGAGTGCGCATGCGGCACGGGCAGCCTGACGGTGCGCCTGGCGCGCATGGGCTATGAGATGACGGGGCTGGACCTGTCGCAGGCGATGCTGGAGCGGGCGGCGGAAAAGGCGCGCCACGCGGGCGTGCGCGTGACGCTGGCGCGTCAGGACATGCGCGGCCTGACGCTGGGGCGGCGCGTGGACGCGGTGCTGTGCACGTGCGACGGCGTCAACTACCTGACGGGCGAGGGCGACGCGGCGGCGTTCTTCCGGGCGGCCTATGCGGCGCTGCGGCCGGGAGGCGGACTGTTCTTCGACGTGTCGACGGCGCACAAGCTGCGCGACGTGCTGGGCAATGCGTTCTTCGGCGAGGAGCGGGACGATGTCTGCTACTTGTGGCAAAACCGCTATGACGGCGCGGCGCGCACGGTGGAGATGGATGTGACGTTCTTCGTGCGCGAGGCGGACGGGCGCTACCGGCGGTTTCGGGAGCTGCACCGCCAGCGGGCGTACGAGACGGATGAGCTGGAGGCGGCGCTGCGGGCTGCGGGGTTTTGCGGCGTGCGGATCTACGGCGGGCAGACGCTGCAGGCGCCGTGCGCGCAGGACGAGCGGATTCACCTTGCGGCGTTTCGGCCGCCGGAGACAGAGGAGGAGAGCGTATGAGCGAGGCGCGGGGCACGCTGCTGCGCCTGACGCTGATGGGCGGACAGGCACGGGCATTCCTGTGCGACACGACGGGCATGGCGCAGGCGGCGCGGGAGATCCACGGCGCGAGCAACGTGTGTACGGCAGCGCTGGGGCGGATGATCAGCGCTGCGGCGATGCTGGGCGCGCAGCTCAAGGGCGAGGACGAGCGCGTGACGGCGACGATTCGCGGCGGCGGCCCGGCGGGCACGCTGACGGCGGTGGCGGGCGCGGACGGCGCGGTGAAGGTTGCGCTGGAAGAGCCGCGGGTGGAGCTGCCGCTGCGGGCAGACGGCAAGCTGGACGTGGGCGGCGCGCTGGGGCGGGACGGTCGGCTGAGCGTGATGCGCGCGCTGCCGGGGGCCGCACCATACGTGGGCCAGGTGAACCTGGTCAGCGGCGAGGTTGCGGAGGACTTTGCCATGTACTATACGGCCTCGGAGCAGACGCCGTCGCTGTGCGCGCTGGGCGTGCTGGTGGGGCAGGAGGTGCGGGCCAGCGGCGGGCTGCTCGTGCAGGCGATGCCGGGCTGCACGGAGGAACTGTTGGGGCATCTGGAAGCGCGTGCCGAGCTGTACGGAGCGATCAGCTCCGCGCTGTGTGACATGGACGTGCACGCGCTGGTCGAGGCGTATTTCCGCGGGCTGGAGCCGCAGGTGGTGGGCGAATCGCCCCTGCGCCTTTCGTGCGACTGCGACCGGGCGCGCATCGAGCGCGTGCTGATCAGCCTGGGTGCGCAGCAGCTTGGCGAGATGATCGAGCAGGACGGCGGCGCGGAGGTGTGTTGTCACTTCTGCCGGCGCCGCTATGCGTTTACGGCAGAGGAATTGCGCACGCTGCTGGAGCGCGCAGTGAGCGCCTGAACGGAGACGTTCGCATCCGACGAGTTCAACAAGAAGGAGGGACGCGCATGATCGTACAGTTTGACAGGCCGGCCCTCTATCTGTTGCGTAAGGCGCAGAGGCGGCGTGAAGAGGGACGCCTGGCAGAGGCGCTGACGCTGCTGTACGTCGCGCGCGGACGCCCGGGCGCGGACGGTGAGGTAGAACGGCAGATTGCCGGCGTGCTGGCGCAGATGGGCTATCCGGCGCAGGCCAACGAACTGCTCCTGCCGATGCTCCAGGGCGAGCAGCCGGATCCCGTGGCGGCCTGCCTGGCGGCGGTCAACTTCATGCGCTGCCAGGAGCCGGGATGCGCGCGCGATGTGGCGGCGCTTTGTCTGCATGCGGACGAGGAGCACTGTGCGCGCATGGCGGACGCGGTGCTGGAGGCGTGCGCGAATGCGCTGTGGTCCGCCGGAAGGGCGCGCATGACGGGCGCAAAACGGGGCTCAGGGCAAGCGCATGTCGCGCTGCTCATGCGCCGCGGGCTGGATGCGATGAGCCATGGCAGCTTCGCGCGCGCGCAGGCGCTGCTGGAGCGTGCGGCGTCCCGCGGCGGCGCAGACGCGGCGGTGCTGCTGGCGCACTGCCACATGCAGGCGGGCGACGCGGCGGCGGGTCTGGCGGCGGCGCAGCGTGCGGTGGCGCTGAATGCGTACAGCGTGCAGGCGCTGTGCACGCTGACGCTGGCGCAGGCGCAGGCGGGCGACCGGGAACAGGCGTGCGCGACGCTGGAGCGCGCGCGGGAGGAACGCCTGTCGGAGCAGGAGAAGTATCTGGTGGCCTGCACGGCGTGCGAGATCGGCCAGGACGGGATTGCATACTGGGAGCTCTCGCGGCTGAAGGCGCGCGAGCCGCTGGGGGAGGACCGGCTGTGGATGATGGCCGCCGCCGCGATGAACACAGGGCGCGCGGCAGAGGCGACTCGGCTGCTTGGCCGGCTGACGCGGCTGTTTCCGCGCAATCCGGTCTATGCGGCGTGCTACCGGTATGCGCGGTCGCGCAGGGATGCGGGCGACGAACGACCGCCGCGGGACGACGAGCGCTTCCCGTATCTGCCCGGACCGTCGCAGGCCATGACCGCCCGCTGGACGGAAGAACTGCACGAACAGATGCGGCAGGGCGGCGACGCGCTTGCCGGACAGCTGGTCTCAAATGCAATGTTTTGCGAAGAGGCGCTATGGGTGCTGCGCATGCGCCTGTCGGGGACGCCTGCCTTTGACGATGCCTTGCGCGCGCTGGAGCAAGCCGGTGGATGCGGCGCGCGGGCGATGCTCACACGTCTGCTGACCGAGCCGGGCCCTGGGGAGTCCGAGCGCCTGGAGGTCGCGCAATGTCTGCGGCGTATGGGCGAGACCTGCGCGCCGCTGGCGCTGCTCGACGGGCGGCTCGTGCGCGTGGCAGATCCTTCGGCATATCTGAGTCCGGCGCAGGCGCGCATCGTGCGCGGAGCGACGGACCGCCTGCTGGACGCGCTGGGCGACGTCGGCGCGCAGGTGGAGCGCGTGTGGCTGTGCGGCAGGCCGCGCGGCGCGGCGCGTGGCCTGCCGGCTTGGCAGGCTGCGCTGGAGTGTGCGGTGCGCGTCACACTGGGGCGGCCGGCCGAGGTGAACGAGACGGCGCGCGCCTACAGGCTGCCGCCGCGACTGCTGCGCGCGCGTACAAAAGACCTGCTCAACGCCTGGCGTCGCGCCGGACATGCGGACGGACGGGAAACCGGAACGGAGGGATCAAATGAATTGCGTCAACTTTGACGAGGCGTTCGAGCGCTATGTGCGCGAATGGATGCAGAAAAACAGTGCGCGTCTGGGCGGCAACGCCGAGCGCATGGAGGCGGAGATGCCCGAGGTGTACCTGCGCTTTCTCAACGAGCCGGCCCCGTGGCTGGATGGACAGACGCCGGCTCTGTATTTCACCGCCTATGACGACGCGGACCTGCTCGTGCGCTGGATGGTGGAGTACTTCCAAAAGAAGGTGCCCGTGCCCGACCAGCTGCTGGAGCGCATTGTGGATCTGGGCTCGCCGTCGGAGGCGCGGCTGCTGCGCCTGCTGGACGATGCCCAGGCGCCCTATGACGCCGTGCTGACGGCCATCACACTGTTGCGCGAGCTGGGTTCGGAGCAACCCATGCAGCGCTACGTCGACCTGATTGCCGGATGCCCTGTGCCGCACGAGCAGGCCGATATGTGCGCCGAGTCGCTGCAGGCGATGGGCGAGAAGGCCGTCGGGCCGATTTTGCAGGCATTGGACCGCGCCACGCCCGTCGCGCAGGAGGTGTTTCTGGACATCCTGTGCAACTATCCTGGAGACGAGCGCATCTATCAGCTGGCAATGCGCAAGTTCTCGGAGCGGCCATGCGCGCTTTTTGCCTCCATGTTGGGCAAGCTGGGCGACGCGCGCGCCATTCCCGCGCTGCGCGAGGCTGCGGCGGCGCCCGGCGTCAACTATTTGGATTACGTCGAGATCCGCAACGCCGTCGAGGAATTGGGCGGCGATCCGCTGCCAGAGCGCGACTTCGAGGGCGATCCGTACTACGAGGCGCTCAAGCAGGCGCAGGACTGACGGCGTGCCCCGGGCGTCCCGCAGGGGGCGTCCGGTTTTTTGCGCTTGCATGGAGTTGGCTCCAGGGTGTATCCTGGAAGGAGGCGGCTCTCGCGCCGCACAGGGGACGGAGGCGAATGCCATGACCATCACGGAGGCAAGCCGGCGCTATGGATTGACGCCGGATACGCTGCGCTACTACGAACGCATTGGGCTCATTCCGTGCGTGCCGCGCACGCCAAGCGGACGGCGGGATTACGATGAGACCGCGTGCGGATGGATCGAGTTGATGAAGTGCATGCGCGCGGCGGGCGTGCAGATCGAGGCGCTGATCGAATATGTGCGCCTGTGCCGGGAGCCGGGCGATACGGCTGCGGCGCGGCGGGAGATCCTGCTGTCGCAGCGGGCGCTGCTGCAGGCGCGGGTGGAGGACATGCAGCAGGCGCTGCGTCGGCTGGATCACAAGATCGCGCTGTGTGGGGAGCGGAAGGGCCCGGCATAAAAAACGACTCTATGGTGGATTTTGGGCGAAAAATCTGCTATGATAAAGCAATGCTGTTTGGCAGGAAGGAGGGAACCGGGAAATGGAGCGTCGCTTGCGCCAGGGCATGCAGGTGTTTTCGCGTCATGCGCGCTATCGGCGTGAGGCACGGCACGAGATCGCAGCGCGCAACCTGCGCCTGTCAGAGGCGGCGTGCCTGCTCACGTGCGGCCTGCTGCTGTTCTTCTATGCGGTCACGCCGCAGATCATCCGTGGCTGGCGTCCGACGCCTCAACATCTGTTGTTCCTCCCCTCCATGTTGGTTGTGTATGCGCTGGTGCGCCTGGTGCGGCGGATGCGCCGGTCCAGCCCGAC
>LHCFR02800__coassemble_904_pt1 | contig 18369 bp, 16 predicted proteins | sample LHCFR02800__metabat2_low_PE_075 | metagenome-assembled genome bin LHCFR02800
TCAGTAGCTCAATGGCAGAGCATTCGGCTGTTAACCGAAGGGTTGTAGGTTCGAGCCCTACCTGGGGAGCCAGCTTGCCGCAGGCGATATTGTCGCCTGCGGCTCTTTGTTTTTGTCCGCGCAACGCCCTCAAAGGAGGCCACGACATGGACATCCGCCTTCAAGGCAAGGACGGTTCCTTCACCCTGCGCGCCGCCTGTGCTGGGTCCCGATGGCGGAGCTGAAGCGGCTGCGCCTGTTTCCCGCCTTTCTGGCCCAGGCACTCCCCTGCCTGCCCCGCGAAGTGGTCCACATCGTGTCCTATGATTGAGGCGTCCCAAAAGCAGGACACGCCAACCCCGCTCTGCGGGATTGGCGTGCCTTTTGGTGTACCTGACAGGAGTCGAACCTGCGGCCTTCAGAGTCGGAGTCTGACGCTCTATCCAGCTGAGCTACAGGTACGCATCGGGGATACCGGCATAGTATAGCACATTTGTCCGGGTTTGACTAGCCCTCCGCAAAAATATTGGGCGTTGTCGGTTTGCGGATGGCGTGTTATACTGATGAAAACGGCCGCTGTGCGGCCTTTGCGAGGTGGAACATGGTCAAACGGCTTGCACGCATCGGCATCGCGGCGGTGCTCAGCCTCTATTTCGGGCTCTTCTTTCTGACGTCGAACAGCCCGCTGTTTCAGACCTATGGCGGCGACAGCGCCATCTTCGTGACCCTGGGCCGCTCGCTGCTCAGCGGCAAGGTCCCCTACGTCGACATCTTCGACCACAAGGGGCCGATGATCTTCTTCATCAACGCGTTCCCCCAGCTCTTCTCGCGCACGGTCACAGCCGTGTGGGTGCAGGAGGTCGTCCTCTTCTTCCTCTCGCTGCTGCTCATCGCGCGCATGGCGGACCGCATGGGCCTGCGCTTCGCGCTGCCCGCACAGATGGTCTATCTGGCCTTCGTGGGGCTGTGCATCGACGGGGGCAACTATACGGAGGAGTACTGCAACTTCTTCACGCTGCTGGGGCTGGCCACCTGCGTGGACTACACGTTCGACGGCGCGCCGAGCGCGCACTGGCGGCACGGGCTGCTGCTGGGCCTCTCCTTCTCGCTGAACCTGATGACGCGCCTGAACAACGCTTTAGGCGTGTGCGCGCTGACGCTCGTGTTCACGTGCGCGCTGGGCTGGCGCGGCGACGGCAAGGGGCTTGTGCGCAACGTGCTGTCGTTCCTGGCGGGGTGCGCGCTCGTGTGCGGGCCGATCCTGATCTATCTCGGCCTCAACGGCGCGCTGGATGCGTTTTATTACGCGGCCTTTGAGCACAACCTGCTCTACGCCGGCGTGAAGGATCAGAGCCGGCTGCATCTGCTGCTGGAGACCGCCTACGGCGAGCGCGCGGCGCTGGCGGCGGGACTGGGCGTGCTGGGCGCGCTGGCCGCTGTGCTGACCGACCGCCGCAACGCGCGGCTGCGCGTGCTGGCCGTCGCGCTGTTCGCCTTTGCGGCGGCCAACGCGGGCGGCGCGTTCGTCTCGCACAAGGGATACCTGCACTACCTGCTGCCGGGCGCGCTCTCGGCCATGGCAGGCGCGCTGTGCCTCTGCCGGGCGTTCGAGCGCTCGTCGCGCCAGGCGGGCGCGCTGGCCGCCGCGACGCTGTGCGCCTACTCGCTGTCCGTCGCCCGGCCTGCGCTGCGCGAGGCGGACACCGCCGCGCGCGAGACGCTGTGGGCCAACCAGGGCTTTGCGCAGCAGAGCGTGGAGCTCGTCTCGCACGTACCCGAAGACGAGCGGGACGACATCCTCGGCTACCGCGTGGAGCACATGTGGTATGTCGTCACCGACGTGGTGCCTGCCCGGCGCATCTTCTTCATGCAGGAGGTGCTGGGCCAGGCGAACCCTGCGATCATGGACGAGGTCGTGGACATGATGCGCAATGATCCGCCCAAGTGGATCGTCCAGTTCTACGGCCGCGCCTTCTCACCCCCCTATGACGCGCGCGTGCAGGAAATCTTCGACACCCGGTACGAGGTGGTCGCCACCAACGACTTCAACCAGCTGCTGCGCCTGAAGGACGAATGAGCCGCCCGGCTCGCTCCCCCACCGACAGAGGAACAAAAGAGGTGATCTTTTTGCCACGTAAGAGGCTGTTCAAATGGATCCGGCGCATATTTCTGCTCGCGCTCCTGGCGGCGCTGTGCGCGCTGGGTGTGCTCGTCTACGAGGGCTACGCGTTCTACCGCGACGCGCTGGCGGAGCAGAACCTGGAGGACCGGGTCGCAGACATCCGTTCAAACCCGAGCTATACCGTCCTCTCCGACTTGCCGCAGACGTATCTGGACGCCGTCGTCGCGGTGGAAGACCATCGCTTTTACCAGCACTTCGGCGTCGACGTCTTCTCCATCGGGCGCGCCGTATGGCAAAACCTCACCACGCAGAGCCTGGCCGAGGGCGGCAGCACGATCACCCAGCAGCTGGCGAAAAACCTGTACTTCACGCAGGACAAGGAGTTCGTCCGCAAGATCGCCGAGGTATTCATGGCGCTGCACATCGAGCGCAGCTACAGCAAGGACGTCATCCTAGAGCTGTACGTCAACTCCATCTATTTCGGCGACGGGTACTACTGCGTGCGCGACGCCAGTCTGGGCTACTTCGGCAAGGAACCCATCGAGATGACGAACTACGAGTGCACACTGCTGGCAGGCATCCCCAACGCGCCGTCCGTCTACGCGCCCACGGTCAACCCCGACCTGGCCGCCCAGCGCCAGCGGCACGTCGTCGCGCAGATGGTGGAAAACGGCTACCTGACGCAGGAGGAGGCCGACGCCATCGTGGCGGACGCCGGATGAGCGACATGAGAAAAACCGCCCGACGCAAGGTCGGGCGGCCTTTTTTTGACGCTTACATGCCGTAGCGCTTCTTGAAACGGTCCACACGTCCGCCGGTGTCCACCAGCTTCTGCTTGCCGGTGAAGAACGGATGGCACTTGGAGCAGATTTCAACCTTCAGTTCCTTCTTGGTCGAGCCGGTCTCGAACGTCTCGCCGCAGGCGCAACGGACGACGGCCTTCTGATACTTCGGATGGATGCCTTCCTTCATGTATTTCACCTCTCCCGCCCGCATTACTATCACATGAAAAGCGCAGCGTGCGCCTTCTCATATGCCTGAACGGACACTTCCTAGATTATACCCTTCTTTCTCCCAAATTGCAAGCCATTCTTTCAGCCGTTTGAAAAATTCCTGGTTGGTGCGCGTCTTTTCGAGCATGCCGAGCAACTGCTCGGTGGCGTCGCGCCCGCGCGCGGCCGTCAGCACGCGCCGCACGGCCGCCACGCCCTCCAGTTCTTCGGGGCTGAGCAGCAGCTCCTCGCGCCGCGTGCCGGAGCGCAGCAGGTCGATCGCCGGGAAGATGCGCCGCTCGGACAGCCGGCGGTCCAGGTGGATCTCGGCGTTGCCCGTGCCCTTGAACTCCTCGTAGATGATGTCGTCCATGCGGCTGCCGGTCTCGACCAGCGCGGTGGCGATGATCGTCAGGCTGCCACCGCCCTCGACATTGCGTGCCGCGCCGAAAAAGCGCTTGGGCCGCTGCAGCACGCCGGGCGCGAGCCCGCCGGACATCGCCCGCCCGCCGGGCGCAAGCGCGTTGTAGGCGCGCGAGAGGCGCGTAAGGCTGTCCATGAGCACGACGACGTCCCGCCCCTGCTCCACCAGGCGCTGGGCGCGCTCGTAGACCATCTCGCTGACCCGCACGTGGTGCTCCTGCGGCGCATCAAACGTCGAGTAGACGAGCTCGCCCGCGACGGAGCGGCGGATGTCGGTGACCTCCTCGGGCCGCTCGTCGATGAGCAGCATCATGAGGTGGATGTCCGGATGGCCGGCCTCCACCGCGCCGGCGATCTTCTTGAGCAGCACGGTCTTGCCCGCCTTGGGCGGCGCAACGATCAGCGCGCGCTGGCCAAGGCCGATGGGCGCGATGAAGTCGAGCGTGCGGATGGCCAGGTCTCCTCCGCCCTGCGGCGGTTCGAGCGTCAGGCGGCGGTCCGGATGCACGGGCGTCAGCCGGTCGAAGGGCACGCGCTGTGCCGACCGCTCCGGCGGCTCGCCGTTGATCGACTCGACGTACATCAGCGCGCTGTAGCGGTCGCCCTCGCGCCGCGGACGCGTCTTGCCGCGCACCAGGTCGCCGTTTTTCATGCCAAAGCGCCGGATCTGCGCGATGGAGACGTAGACGTCCTCCCGCCCGGGCGAGCAGTTCTGCGCGCGCAGGAAGCCGTAGCCGTCTGGCTGTAGCTCCATCACGCCCTGTCCGTCCGCGCACAGGCCCGCCTCCAGCATCTGCGACACCGCGGGGTTGGAGGTGCCATAGCGCTCGTCGTAATAGCCCGTGTGCGGCTCCCGGCGCGTGCGCGGCGCGCGCGGACCCGTGCGGGGCTCCGACCGCTCGAGCGCGGGCGTCAGCGGCGCGGCGGCCTCCGTCCGGCCGTTCAGCGCGTCGCTCTGGCGCAGGCGCTCGACGATGCCCTGTTTGTTGATCCCTGAGGGCAGGCGCACGCCGCGCTCGCGCGCGATCTCCCGCAGCTGCACGACGGTCCGCTCCTCATAAGGGGTGTTGGGGTTGGTCAAAATGAGTTCAGCTCCTCTCGGGGCGCAAAGATGTGACGTGGATGGAACATGTCACCCTCATTGTATGCCGAAAGGAGCTGAAATATGCGTTCAGGAACGCCTGGCCACGATCACGTCGCGGTTGACCGCCTGCTCGACCCAGTGCTCCAGGCCGTCGTACGCCTCGCCGCGCAGCACGTCAAAGCCTGCGGCCTCCAGCGCGCGGATCACCTGCGCACGCCGCGTCACGTAGGTGTTGAACGACGCCGCCAGCGCGCCGCCGGACGCGAGCGCCGCATGCCACGCGGGCGCGGCCCTCTCCAGCAGCGGCAGGATGCCGCCCCGGTGATCCGCCGGCCCGTGCTGCACGCCGTATGGCAGGTCGACGGCCATGATCTGCACGCTGCCGGGGCGCAGCAGCACGTCCAGATCGCGCGTGTCGCCCTGGATGAGGCGCAGCGTGCGCGTGTCGCCGTCGCGGTAGTGCTCTGGCGTGTCGGCGAAGACGTACTTCGTCTCGCGCCCGCCGGCCTGGCCGCGCACGGTCAGCGAGCCCTCGCCGCGCTTGTGCTTGAGGTGATGGAAGGCCAGGTAGCGGCCCGTGAAGTCGTCGGCCTCCTTGATCGCGTGCCGGTCCGCATCCACGCCCGCGGCGTTCCAGCCGCGGCGCAGCGCGAGGTAGAGGGCCGTGCCCTTGCCGCACATGGGATCGCAGAAGGCGAGCTTGGCGTCGCCCTTGAGCGCGAACGCGCTGGAGGCGAGCGCCATGCTGAGCAGCGTGTCGGTGAACATCTCGTTCGTCTTGCCCTTGTACTTGAGCAGCGCGGCCATGTCCTCGCCCACATAGGCCGCGCCGGCGCGCGGCATGGGCACGAGCGCGTCGCCCTCCATGCGGCACAGCAGGTAGACGCCGCCCTGACGGCTCAGCAGCGCCCACTCGCGCTCCCGGAACGCATCCGTCTCCAGGCACAGAAACGGCGCGCCGGCGATCTCCCGCGCCTCGACGGCGCACGCGCGGCCCATGGCTGCGAGCATCATGGACAGCTCCGCGCGGGCGAGCGTCAGCAGCGAGGCGCGGTAGCGGGCGTTGGCGTGGGGGTAGAGCAAAAAGGCATAGCGCATGGATCGGACCTCCTGCGGCATTTCTCTTGGGACAGCAAAAGACCCCATCGAAGCCGATGGAGTCTTGGATGTAGCAATCAGTACTTGCGCTTGCGGGCCGCTTCAGCCTTCTTCTTGCGCTTGACGCTGGGCTTCTCGTAGTGCTCGCGCTTACGAACCTCTGCGATGACGCCGGAGCGCGCGCAGGAACGCTTGAATCTTCTCAGAGCGCTTTCCAGGGACTCATTTTCCCGAACACGGATCTCAGACATGGTAGTTATCCCTCCCCTCCGCTCATCTCGACGAACACATCCGATACGACAGGAACGGATGGTAACCGTGCACTTTATTATACCGCACCCGCGGGTATTCGTCAACCACAAATCCGAATTCTTTTGCGCACGGGTTTGCGACGGGTCAGTCCGGCCCGCGCTCCGCCTCAAATTCCGCACGATGGCGCGCGAAAAAATCGTAGTAGGCGCGCACGCCCTCCAGCTGCGTCCAGGGGCGGACCGTCGCCGGGCGCGCGTCCAGATCGTAGACCTTGGCCCCGCGCATCGACAGCAGGAACGGCGAGTGGGTCGAGACGATCAGCTGGCAGCCCGCATAGCGCGCGCCCTCCTCCAGGTACTGCGCAAGCTCCACCTGCCGCGCGGGCGAGAGGCTGTTCTCCGGCTCGTCGAGCAGGTAGAGCGCGTCGGCGTCGATGCGCTGGCGGAAGAAGAACGCGGCGCTCTCGCCGTTGGACTGCTCGCGCACGTTCTCCATCAACTGCTCGCGCACGAACGCGGACTGCGTATGCCTGCGCGCGCTGTTCTGCTTCTTGAGCGCGTCGTAGTCGTCCAGCGAACGCACGCGCACCTGCGAGTGGCGCGCATGGGTGTGCTCGATGAAGAGCTCCTCGCGCCGCCGGTCGATGCCGTCGTTGAGGCAACGCACGCCGAGCATGTAGTCGAACACGTCGTCGCTGGTGACGATGCGGCTGCCCGCCGGCACCGTCCTTTCGACCGACACGCGGCAGCGGCGCACGTAGTCGTCGAAGAAGCTGGAGCGGTTGAACGGCGTCTCGCGCGAGAGGCCCAGCTTTTCGGCGATCACATTGAGCGCGGTCGTCTTGCCCGATCCGTTGCCGCCGTACAGGATGGTGATCGGCTCAAAGTCCAGCCGTTGCAGTCCCGCCGCCGTGAGCACGCCGAAGGGATACATCGTGTTGTAGCACGTGCGCTTGACGTTCAGGCGGAACATCCATTCCTCGTCCGCATCGGGGAACGTGATGGAGTCCAGGTAGATCACCGCGACGCCTCCTTTGAGGGCTGCCGGTCAGTCCATCCGGTCGCCCAGCTGCTTGCCGCCCAGGATGTGCACGTGCAGGTGCGGCACACTCTGGCGCGCGTCCGCGCCGCAGTTGCTCACCAGGCGGAAGCCGCTCTCGACCAGGCCCAGCTCGCCGGCGACCTTCGCCGCGGTGCGCAGTAGCCCCGCCAGGAACGCGTCGCTCTCCCCGCGCGCCGCGTACACGTCGCTCACGTGCTTCTTGGGAATGACCAGCACGTGCACGGGCGCCTGCGGCGCGATGTCGTAAAAGGCGAGCACCTCGTCGTCCTCATAGGCCTTCTTCGAGGGGATCTCGCCCGCGGCGATCTTGCAAAACAGACAGTCTTCCATCGTCAACGCTCCTCTTCTGCGGCGTCCTGCGCCGTGTCGTTCATTCGATGCGGCCGGTCAACCCGTCGCCGCATACGCCCTCGATCAGCACGTCGCGCACCTCGCCCGGCTCGCCCTCGCCCGCGGCGCGCACGTGCACGTACGTGGGCGTATAGCCGGTCAGCCGGCCCTGTTCGTCCCGCTCCTCCAGCAACACGCGCTGGCGCGTGCCCACGAGCCGCTCCAGGTATGCGCCGGCCAGCTCCCTGCCCAGCGCGATCAGCCGGCGCGCCCGCTCCTCGCGCACCGCGCGCGGCACGCTGCCGTCCATCTGCGCGGCGGGCGTGCCCTCGCGCTCGGAGTACGGGAACACGTGGATGCGCGAAAAGCCGGCCGCGCGCACGGTCCGCATCGTCTCCTCAAAATTTTGCTCCGTCTCGCCCGGAAAGCCCGTCATCACGTCCGTCGTCAGCGCGCAGCCCGGAAACGCCGCGCGCAGCAGGCGGCAGGCCTCCAGGAACTGCGCCGTCGTGTAGCGCCTGCGCATGCGCGCAAGCACCGCGTCGCTGCCGCTCTGCAGCGCCAGATGAAACTGCGGGCAGACCTTGGGCAGGCCCTGCAGCGCCCGCACGAACGGCTCGGTCACGATCACGGGCTCGAGCGAGCCCAGGCGGATGCGCGCCGCGTCCCCGGCGTCGTGCGCCGCGCGGATGGCGTCGACGAGCGTCGTGCCGTCGCGCAGGTCGCGCCCATAGCTCGTCAGGTGGATGCCGGTCAGCACCAGCTCGCGAAAGCCCGCTGCGCATAGATTCGCCGCCTCCTCGCGGATCTCCTGCAACGGCCGCGAGCGGATCGGCCCGCGCACATACGGGATGATGCAGTAGGCGCAGTAGCGGTCGCAGCCCTCCTGAATCTTCATCGTCGCACGCGTATGCCCCGCATGCGCGCGCACGAGGAGGCGCTCAAAGGGCGCGTGCGACAGGCCCTCCACGGCCACGAGCGTCCCACCGGACGCCTCCGCCTCGTGCAGCAGCTCGACGACCTCGCCGCGCCGCTGCGTGCCCAGGATGAGCCGCACGCCCGGCAGGCGCAGGCTCTGCGCCGCGCGCTGGGCCAGGCAGCCGGTGACGACGATGTGCGCCTGCGGATGCTCCCGCGCGCACCGGCGGATCGCCTGCATGGACTTCCTGTCCCCGGTGCCGGTGACGGTGCAGGTGTTGATCACGTACACGTCCGCCGGCTCGGAAAAGGGGACGACCTCATATCCGGCCCGCTGGAAGCACTCGAGCATGGCCTGGGTGTCGTATTGGTTGACCTTGCAGCCCAGGGTATGAAAAGCAGCCTTCTTCATGCGTTCACTCCATCTGCCCGGCGAGGCACAGCGCCATCGTCAGCGCCGCCATGCCCGCCGTCTCGGTGCGCAGGATACGCGGGCCGAGCGTGACGGCCTGCGCGCCTAGGCCGGTCAGGCGCTCGACCTCTCCGGCCGCCATGCCGCCCTCAGGCCCCACGACGATCGCGATGCGCCGCGCGTCCCGGCCGGGCACGAGCGTGCGCAATCCCTGCGCATGCGCCTCCTCCCACGGGACGAGCACGAGGTCGTAATCCGCCGCAAGCGCGCCGCACAGCGCAGCCAGCGGCCTGGGCGGCGCCACCTGCGGCACGCGCGCACGCCCGCACTGCTTGACCGCCTCGCGCGCGATGCGCTGCCAGCGCTCCGCCTTGCGCGCGCCGTCCTTGCCCTCCGCCCGGGCGACGCAGCGCTCCATCAGCACGGGCTGAATGGCGTGCACGCCCAGCTCCGTGCACTTCTGCACGATCCACTCCATCTTCTCCGCCTTGGGCAGGCCCTGATAGAGCGTCACGCGCACGTCCGGCTCGTTGTCGGGCAGCGCTTCCAGCACGTCGGCCTCCGCGCCGTCCGGTGCGACCGCCGTCAGGCGCGCGCGATAGCGGCGCAGCCCGTCCAGCAACTCGACCTCCTCGCCCGAGGCCAGGCGCAGCACGCGCGCAGCATGACGGGCCTCCTCGGGATCCAGGCGTGCGCGCATTTCCTGCACGCCTGCATCGTTTACAAAAAAGCGGTGCATGTTCCTCTCCTCACAGCGGCTTGGCCGACAGGCAGACCCACTCGCCGCGCGCGATGCGGCAGTCCACCGCGTAGCCCGCCTGGCGCAGCGCGCGCAGGACGTCCTCCTCGCGCTCGCGGATGATGCCCGAGCAGATGAACGCGCCGCCGGGGCAGATGTGCGCCTTGGCCGGGCCGCACAGCGCGCAGATGACGTCGGCGATGATGTTGGCCACGATCACATCCGCCTTGCCGACCGAGTCCTTGAGCAGATCGCCCGCCTGCGCGTGCACGACCTGCTCCATGCCGTTCTTCCGGATGTTCTCCTTCGCGACGGCGACGGCCTGCTCGTCCAGGTCGATGGCCAGCACGTCCTGCGCACCCAGCTTGGCCGCGGCGATGGCCAGGATGCCCGTGCCGGTTCCCACGTCGATGCAGACGCTGCCCGGGCGCACGTAGCGCTCGAGCATCTGCAGGCACATGTAGGTCGTCTCGTGCGTGCCGGTGCCGAAGGCCATACCCGGATCCATCTCGATGACCAGATCCTCCGGGAAGGGCTCGTACGGCTCCCACGAGGGCTTGACGACGATGCGCTCGCCCGCGCGGAAGGGCTTGTAGTAGCGCTTCCAGTTCTCGGCCCAGTCCTGCTCGTGCACGGTCTCGCGCGTGAATTCGAGCGAGCCCAGGTCAAAGCCCAGGTCCATGTGCGAAAGCTCCGACAGGCGCGCGCGCACAAAAGCCAGCGTCTCCGGTGTGGAGGCGCCCTCCTCAAAGTAGGCCTTGACGAGCACGTCCTCGGGCATGGCGTCCAGGATGTGCTCATCGAGCATATCCCACATGCCCTCGGGCTTTTGCGCGTTGAGCACGTCTGTGCGATCCTCGATGCTCGTGCCCGTGGCGCCTGCGTTCATGAGCAGCTCGGACACGATGTCCGCCCCTGCCGTCGTCGTATGGACGGCCGCCTCAATCCAATTCATGCGATCCCTCCGAACATGACGAAACGCCGAAGGGCTTCCCCTCCAGCGATCGCCGGTCTACTTGTTAAAGCTGTCGCGCACGCGGTCGAAGAACGACTTGCGTCCCTCATACTCGCGCCCGGTGAGCGAATCCTCAAACTGGCGCAGCAGGTCCTTCTGCTTTTCGCTCAGGCGCTTGGGCACCTCGACGCGCACCTTGATGTACAGGTCGCCCTTGCCGCTGCCGCGCAGCTGCTGGATGCCCTGGCCGCGAATGCGCAGCACCGTATCGTTCTGCGTGCCCTCGGGGATGGTATACTTGACCGTGCCCTCGAGCGTGGGCACGTCGATCTCGCCGCCCAGCGCCGCCTGCGTGAACGAGATGGGGATCTCGCAGTGCAGGTCGTAGTGATCGCGCTTGAACAGCTTGTGGGGCTTGACGGAGATGTAGACGTACAGGTCGCCCGCCGGGCCGCCGCGCAGCCCCGGCTCGCCCTGCCCGTTCATGGGCAGCACCTGTCCGTTGTCGATGCCCGCCGGGATCTTGATCGTCGCCGTGCGCATCACGCGCACGCGGCCCTGGCCCGCGCACTTGGGGCACTTGTCCGTGATGATCTTGCCCGTGCCGCCGCAGGCGGTGCAGGGGCGCATGTTGACCACCTGGCCGAACAGCGACTGCGTGGTCACCCGCATCTGGCCCGTGCCGCCGCAGGTGGGGCAGGTCTTGGGCTGCGTGCCCGCGCGCGCGCCCGTGCCGCCGCAGGCCTCGCAGTTCTCATTGCGCTGGAATTTGAACTCCTTCTTGCAGCCGAAGGCCGCCTCCTCGAACGTCAGCGTCAGGTCGTAGCGCAGGTCCTGCCCACGCTCGGGCCCGTTGCGCCGGCGCTGGGACGCGCCCTCCGCGCCGTTGAAGAAGAAGTCGAATATGCTGTCGAAGCCCTGGCCGCCAAACCCGCCGAAGTCGCCATACCCGGCGCCGCCGCCCATGTTCGGGCCGTCGTGGCCGAACTGGTCGTAGCGCGCGCGCTTATCGCTGTTGGAGAGCACCTCGTAGGCCTCGTTGATCTCCTTGAAGCGCGCCTCCGCGCCCTTGTCGTCCGGGTGCAGGTCGGGGTGGTTCTCCTTGGCCAGCTTGCGGTACGCCTTCTTGATCTCGTCGTCCGTCGCCGTCTTGGAGACGCCCAGCACCTCGTAATAGTCTCGCTTTGTTGCCACAGTTCTCACCGTCCGATCCTAAAGGATGCGCGTGTTACACGCCATTTGCCGCCGCCATTCGCATGGCGGCGGCCGATGGCATTTTTTCAGCTATGCGCGCTCAGTGCACGTCGTAGTCGGTGTCGACGTGGCCGTCCTGCGCGTCCTGTCCGCCCTGGGCGCCGGCGTCCGGGCCGGGCTGCGCGCCGCCCTGCTGGGCCTGCTGCTGATAGATCTTACCGAAGATCTCGTAGACCTTCTGCGTGAAGCCGTCCTGCGCGGACTTGATCGCCTCGGGATCGCCGCCCTCGCGGACCTTCTTGAACGCATCCAGCTCGCTCTGCACGGTCGCCTTGTCCGCATCGCTGAGCTTGTCGCCCAGGTCCTTGAGCTGCTTCTCCACCTCGAAGATCATGCTGTCGGCGCGGTTGAGCGTCTCGACCTCTTCCTTCTTCTTCTTGTCCTCGGCTGCGTACTGCTCGGCTTCCTTGACGCGCTGCTGGATCTCCTCCTCGGACAGGTTGGTCGAGGCGGTGATCGTCACCTTCTGCTCGTTGCCCGTGCCCAGGTCCTTCGCGCTGACGTTGACGATGCCGTTGCGGTCGATGTTGAACGTGACCTCAATCTGCGGCACGCCGCGCGGCGCGGGCGCGATGCCGGTCAGCTGGAAGCGGCCGAGCGTCTTGTTGCCCGCGGCCATCTCGCGCTCGCCCTGCAGCACGTGCACCTCGACGCTGGTCTGGCCGTCGGCGGCGGTGGAGAAGATCTGGCTCTTGGTCGTGGGGATGGTGGTGTTGCGGTCGATCAGGCGCGTGAACACGCCGCCCATGGTCTCGATGCCCAGGGACAGCGGCGTCACGTCCAGCAGCAGCACGTCCTTGACCTCGCCGCCGAGCACGCCGCCCTGAATGGCCGCGCCCAGCGCAACGCACTCATCCGGGTTGATGTTCTTGTAGGGGTCCTTGCCGGTGATCTTCTTGACGGCGTCCTGCACGGCCGGGATGCGCGTGGAGCCGCCGACCAGGATGACGCGGTCGATCTGCGAGGCAGACAGGCCCGCGTCGCTGAGCGCGCGCTGCACGGGCTGCATCGTCGCGTCGACCAGGTCGCGCGTGAGCTCGTCGAACTTGGCGCGGGTGAGCGTCATGTCCAGGTGCTTGGGGCCGGTGGCGTCGGCGGTGATGAAGGGCAGGTTGATGTTGGTGCTCATCACGCCCGACAGCTCGATCTTCGCCTTCTCGGCGGCCTCCTTCAGGCGCTGCAGCGCCATGCGGTCGGCCTTGAGGTCGATGCCGTTGTCGCGCTTGAACTCCGCGGCGAGGTAGTCGATGATGCGCTGGTCGAAGTCGTCGCCGCCCAGGCGGGTGTTGCCGTTGGTGGCGAGCACTTCGAACACGCCGTCGCCGATCTCTAGGATGGACACGTCGAACGTGCCGCCGCCCAGGTCATAGACGAGGATCTTGTGGTTGTCCTCCTTGTCCAGGCCGTAGGCCAGCGAGGCGGCCGTCGGCTCGTTGATGATGCGCAGCACCTCCAGGCCCGCGATGCGGCCCGCGTCCTTTGTGGCCTGACGCTGGCTGTCAGAGAAGTAGGCCGGCACGGTGATGACCGCCTGCGTGACCGTCTCGCCCAGGTACGCCTCGGCGTCGGTCTTGAGCTTTTGCAGGATCATCGCGGAGATGTCCTGCGGGGTATACTCCTTGCCGTCGATGGAGACCTTGTAGTTGGTGCCCATCTCGCGCTTGATGGAGATGATGGTGCGGTCGGGGTTGGTGACGGCCTGGCGCTTGGCCACCTGACCGACCAGGCGCTCGCCGTTCTTGGCAAACGCGACGACGGACGGCGTGGTGCGCGCGCCTTCCGCGTTGGGGATGACGGTCGCCTCGCCGCCCTCCATGACGGCGACGCAGCTGTTCGTAGTACCCAGGTCAATGCCGATGATCTTTCCCATGGTGTTTTCCTCCTAGCATAGCTGAAATCACGGATATGTGTGAATGTCTGTGTTGATATGTGATCGGGCCTCAGCCCGCGACCACCTTGACCATCGCGTGGCGCAGCACGCGGTTGCCGAGCCTGTAGCCCTTTTGCAGCACGGCGCAGACCGTGCCGGGCTCGCCCTCGTCCTCGCCGCCCTGCAGGACGGCGTTCTCCAATTCGGGGTCAAACGGCTCGCCCAGGCGATCGATCGCCTCCACGCCCATGCGTTTCAGCGTCTCCATCAGGCCCCTGTGCACCATTTCCACGCCGGTCTTGAGCGCCGACTCCTCCTCGCCCGCGGACGCGAGCGCGCGCTCGATGTTGTCCAGCACCGGCAGCAGCTCCTTGACGGTGTCCCGCTTGCCGTCCTCGTAGGCCTCGGCGCGCACGGCGCTGTTGCGGCGGCGGAAGTTGTCGAAGTCCGCCTGCACGCGCTGGGCGAGGTTCAGGTATTCTTCGATCTTCCGCTCCGCCTCGTCCAGCTTTTGCTGCCACTCAGCGGCGTCCGGCGCGGCCTCCTGTGCCTCCGGGGCCTGCTGCGCGTCGGGGGCTTCCTGGGCGGCTGCTGCAGTCTCCTGCTCCGGGACGTTCTCCTGGGGCATTCCGTCTTGGTTCATGCGCTCTTCGCTCATCTTCTTACCCTTTCTCTTGCGGTCCTGCGACCACTGCCGGAGCCGCTCTCTCTGAGCGCCGGCCTGTTTTTTGATTCCGTCCACCACGCCCCCTGCGGGCGCGGCGCGTTCGGTCTTTTTGTCTCTTTCCTTCATTTTTGTTCCTGCCCGGAAAGCGTTTCCATCAGGGCCTTTCCCATGTATTCGAGCGCCGAGATCACTCGGCCGTACTGCATGCGCGTGGGGCCGATGACGCCGATGGTGTTGACGCGCCCGTCGCCCAGCCGGTAGGTCGCGGTGACGACGGAGCAGTCCTTCGTTTCCGGCAGGCCCGTCTCCGGGCCGATGCGCACGGAGAACTCCATCTGCGCGCCGCCCTGCAGCAGGCGGATGACCTTCTCGCGCGTCTCCAGCACGCTGAGCAGGCTGCGCGCCTTCTCCACGTCGCTGTACTCGGGGTACTCCAGCAGGTTCGACGTGCCGCCAACCACCAGGTCTGTGTGCTCCTCGGGCGTCGTGCGCTCGCGCAGCGTCTCGAGCATGCCGTCCAGCAGCTCGCCCTGCTCGCGAAACTCCGCGCCGATACCCGCCAGGATCGACTGCACCTGGCCCAGCCGGCAGCCCGCCAGCCGCTCGGTGAGCATGCGTGAGACCTTATACAGGTCGTCCGTGCTCATGCCCGGGCTGACGTGCATGGGCGTCTGCTTGACGACGCCCGCATCCGTCACCAGGAGGAGCAGCGCCGTGTTTTCCGTCACCTTCACCAGTTGCAGGTGGCGAAGTTTCAGGTCGTCCTCCCCGGTCTGGCGCGTCATGACGGCGGTGGTGTAGTGCGTCACGCTCGACAGCGCGTGCGCCGCGCGCTCCGCCACGTCCTCCATCTGACGCATGCGCCGGTCAAAGAACCGGCTGATGGCCTGCGTCTCCTCCGCCCCCAGAGGCGTTCGCTTCATCAGGCGGTCGACGTAGAGGCGGTACGCCTTGTACGAGGGCACCCGCCCGGCCGAGGTGTGCGGCGAGTCCAGATAGCCCAGCTCCTCCAGGTCGCTCATCTCATTGCGGATGGTCGCCGAGGAGAGGTTCTGCTCGTACTTGCGCGAGATCGTCCGCGAGCCGACAGGCAGCGCCGTGACGATGTAGTCGTCCACGATGGCCTGCAGGATTCGGAATTTTCGCTCGACAAGATCCAAGATCCATCACCTTTCCTTCGGGTTGTTAGCACTCTCAATCGAAGAGTGCTAACCAACGTGATAAAAATAGCACTCCTTTCAGCTTTTGTCAAGGTGTTTCGCAGCATTTTTTGAAGTTTTAGACTTTTTTTGATCAAAAGCCGCTCCCGCGCGTTCCCGACTACATCAGTTCCACCAAAACGGCGTTCTGCACGTCCATGCCGCGCCGGGTGAGCCGCAAAAAGGGGCCGTCCCACTCCAGCAGGCCGGCGCGCACCATGCGCGCGAGGGGCTCGCCGAAGCGCTGCGAAAGCGTCAGGCCGAAATCCGTCTGAAAGCGTGCGCCGTCGACGCCGCGCGTGAGGCGCAGGCCGAGCATCACGCGCTCGAACATGCGCTCATCCTCCCCGATCGCCTCGTCCTCCTGCGCGGCGCCGCGCCTCTCGCGCATGCAGGTCATGTAGGCCCCCATGCTGGCAGTATTGCCAAAGCGGCGCCCGTCCATGTAGCTGTGGGCGGCCAGCCCGACGCCCAGGTACGGACGGCACTCCCAGTAGGTCAGGTTGTGGCGGCAGGCGCGCCCGGGCCGCGCGAAGTTGGACAGTTCGTACTGCGCCAGCCCGGCTGCCCGCGCCGCTTGGATGGCCGCGTCGTACATGGCGCGCTCGTCGTCCTCGCCGGGCACGGGCGGCATGCGGCCCTCCCGCAGCGCCAACGCCAGGCGCGTGCCGTCCTCAACGATGAGCGCATAGCAGGACAGATGCTCGGGCGCGAGGTCGAGCGCGGCGCGCAGCGTCTGCGCCCAGTCCGCGCGCGTCTGTCCGGGCAGGCCGTACATGAGATCCAGGTTCAGGTTGTCAAAGCCCGCCTCGCGGGCCATGCGCACGCCTGCCACGACGTCGGGCATGCGATGGATGCGCCCCAGGCGCTCAAGCAGGACGTCCTGCGCCGCCTGCATGCCCAGGGACAGGCGGTTGACGCCCGCCTCGCGATAGGCGTGCAGGTTTTCGCGCGTCAGGGTGCCGGGATTGCCCTCCAGGGTGATCTCGGTGCCCGGCGCGAAGGGAAAGGACGCGCGCGCCGCATCCAGCAGCCTGCCCAGCTGCGCGCCGGTGAGCAGCGTGGGCGTGCCCCCGCCGACGAACACCGTCGCCGCCCGGCAAGCGCCGAAGCGCTCCGCCTGAGCGCGAAGCTCGAGCGAGAGCGCTTCGATATAGGCGTCCGCGCTTTGCAGCATGCCGGGAAAGGAGGCAAAGTCGCAGTACGCGCACTTGTGCATGCAAAAGGGGATGTGAATGTACAGGCCGATGTCCATGGCGTCTCCCGTCAGTCCATCTTCAGGACGGTCATGAACGCCTCGCTGGGCACCTGCACGGAGCCGAGCTGGCGCATGCGCTTCTTGCCTTCCTTCTGCTTCTCCAGCAGCTTCTTCTTGCGGGAGATGTCGCCGCCGTAGCACTTGGCCAGCACATCCTTGCGCAGCGCCTTGACGGTCTCGCGCGCGATGATCTTGCCGCCGATGGCCGCCTGAATCGGGATCTCGAACAGCTGGCGCGGGATGACGTCCTTGAGCTTCTCGGCGATGGACCGGCCGCGGCCGTAGGCCTTGTCCCGATGGACGATCATCGACAGCGCGTCGCAGACCTCGCCGTTGAGCAGGATGTCCAGCTTGACCAGGTCGCTCTCCTCGTAGCCGCACAGTTCGTAGTCGTAGGAGGCATAGCCGCGCGTGCGGCTCTTGATCTGGTCGAAGAAGTCGAAGATGATCTCGCCCAGCGGCAGGATGTACTGCAGGCGCACGCGCGAGCCCTCGTACTGCATGTCCTTGAACACGCCGCGCTTGTCCTGGCACAGCTCCATGAGCGTGCCGACGTACTCCTGCGGCGTGTGGATGTACGCGCGCACGACGGGCTCCTCCATCGAGGCAATCTCGCCTGCGGGCGGCAGGCTGGAGGGGTTGTCGCAGGGCACGACGGTGCCGTCGGTCCGATGCACGCGGTAGTTGACGCTGGGCGCGGTGGTGATGATGTCCAGGTCGAACTCGCGCTCGAGCCGCTCCTGGATGATCTCCATGTGCAGAAGGCCCAGAAAGCCGCAGCGGAAGCCGAAGCCCAGCGCCACGGACGTCTCCGGGTCAAAGGAGAGCGAGGCGTCGTTCAGGCGCAACTTCTCCAGCGCGTCGCGCAGGTTGTCGTAGTCCGCGCCGTCGGTGGGATAGATGCCGCAGAAGACCATCGGGTTCACCTGGCGGTAGCCGGGCAGCGGCTCCTCGGCGGGGCGGGCGGCGTCGGTGATCGTATCGCCCACGCGCGTGTCGCGCACGTCCTTGATCGACGCGGCGACATAGCCCACGTCGCCGGGCAGCAGCTCGTCGGTGGGCGTATAGCCCGGGCGGAAGACGCCGACCTCGACCACGTCGAACTCGACGCCGCCCTGCATCATGCGGATGCGCATGCCGGCGCGCACGCTGCCCTCCATCACGCGCACGAAGCAGATCGCGCCGCGATAGTTGTCGTAGAGCGAGTCGAAGATCAGCGCGCGCAGCGGCCTGTCCGCGTCGCCCTCGGGCGCGGGCACGTGCTGCACGACGGCCTCGAGCACCTCGTCGATGCCCACGCCCATCTTGGCGCTGACCAGCGGCGCAAAGGACGCGTCCAGGCCGATGACGTCCTCGATTTCGCTGCGCGCCTCCTCGGGCTGGGCGCTGGGCAGGTCGATCTTGTTGATGACCGGCACGATCTCCAGATCGTGCTCCAGCGCCATGTAGACGTTGGCCAGCGTCTGCGCCTCCACGCCCTGCGTGGCGTCCACCACGAGCAGCGCGCCCTCGCACGCCGCCAGCGCGCGGGAGACCTCGTACGCGAAGTCGACGTGGCCGGGCGTGTCGATGAGGTTGAGCGTGTATTCCTCGCCATCCCGGGCCCTGTAACGCATGTGCACGGCCTTCGACTTGATCGTAATGCCGCGCTCACGCTCCAGCTCCATGCTGTCCAGGATCTGCTCGACCATCTCCCGCTTTTCAAAGACGCCGGTGCGCTCCAGTAGGCGGTCGGCGAGCGTGGACTTGCCATGG
>LHCFR02800__coassemble_912_pt1 | contig 18110 bp, 20 predicted proteins | sample LHCFR02800__metabat2_low_PE_075 | metagenome-assembled genome bin LHCFR02800
TCGGGTTGCCCGCGCCGGGCATCGCTCCGGTCCAGGAGAGCGTCACCGTCTGCCCAAAACCCACATGGTTTGCGCCGAGCGTCAGCTGCGTCGGGGCCGTGCAGGCCGTGACCAGCGCGCCGCCGCCCGTGGAGTAGCACATCGTCATCCTGTCTCCCCTCCGCTCTTACAGGCCCGCCTTCACGACCGCTTCCACGCTCACGTCCAGCTCAAAGGCCGCCTGCGGCTGCGTCAGGCAGATCATCGTCAGCGTGCCGTCCTCGTCCACGCGGCACCCGGCCAGCATCACCTTGCCGATCTGGCTGCCCGCCACGCCGTATCGCACGCGCTGCGTCTGGCTGTTTGCGATCGTCTCCGCTGCGCTCATCGTCTTTTCCCACATGCCCGCCTCGCCCTGCGCCCAGCCCTCCGCCGGCACGCTCAGCGTCATGCGCGCGATCTCCTGTACCATGTTGCCCGGCACCCTCGCCTCGACGGCCTGCAGCCTTGTCTCCCAGGCATCCGCGCTCTCCTGAATCGCAGCGGCTGCAGCCGTAGCGCGCGATGCGGCGGCGTCTGCGCCCGCAATGGCGGCGTTCACCTGTATGACCAGCTCAGCCCACGCGTCGTTCTGCGCGGGCGTCACCTCTGTGGACGGCGCCGGACGTGCAATGGGCGTAAAGGATGCCCGGTAGAGCGTACACGCCTGGGATTGAGAGCGAATGGCATAGACATGCGCGCGGACGGTGCAGGCGCGGCGCAGATAGATGTCGGGCACATCCGCAAGCCAAAGCGCGGTCCGGCGGTCGTAGTGCGCGGTGCGGGTCTCAGCCTGTTCGTCGCCGTCAAAGCCGTAGTGGACCTCCACGGCGGCAGCCTCCATGTCGCCGGGCAGTCCGGAGAGGGCGAGGGTCTGTCCGGTATCGTATTGAAAGACGTCGGTGGCGACGGCCTCACGTGCGCCGCCGTCAAAGGAAGCATGGATCATGGCGCTCGTCCTCCTGATGATGTGAAATGAAACGGGAAATCATGGCGCATGGGGGCGGAGCAGACGTCCGCCCCCTTTTCCTGCGTCGCGAGGGGGATGCCGCCGCATCGCCCCGGATGGTTCATCCGCGCTGCGCGCTTGTGCCGTCACCTGTACTTCTGCGTGCTCTTCCAGGCCTTGTCGAAGGGTTCGTCATCCCTTGCGGCGGTCTTGGACGAGGTCTTCGATCCGCCCGAGGAGCTGGGAGCGCTCTTGACCGTGGCGGTCGAGCTCGCGCTGTTGGACCATCCGGAGGTCTGTTCGGCGCGCTGGGAGCCGCCCTGGGTTCGGGTGCCGGAGGCCAGCTCGACCGCGGTGAGGAAGTCCGCATTGCGAGCGGCCCGATCCGCCTGGGCGCGGTCGTACTCGCGGTCATACAGCTCCTGCAGGTAGTTGGAGACGTTTGTGGCGCGGTCCTGCTGTAGGCGACCGAGCGTCTGTGCCAGCTGGTCGGCCAGCTGCGTGCGCTGCTGGCCGATGTCTGCGGCCTGGCGGTTGGCGTCCTCGTCCACCTGGCGCAGCGCCTCAGCGCGGGCGGCGTCGTTGCCCGCCAGGGTGGAGAGCGTGTAGCTGGACCGGCCCATGCCGCGCTCCAGCGCGTCCAGCTCAATGCGTGCGCGGGCCTGGTCAAAGGCGGCGTTCTGCCCGGCGCGTTCGCGGTCAAGGCCGGCGAGGATGCCGGCGAGCTGTTGGGAAAGCGCGAGGTCCTGCTGCTGTTGCTGCTGCTTGGCGGCCTCGACGGCGGCGGCATACTCGGGCGCATAGCGCTGTTCAGCGAGCTGTTGCAGCTGTTCGTCCGTCTTGGGCGTGTATGCCGGGGATGCCAGCCCCTGAAGGAGACGCCGCAGGAGTTCCTCGTCCAGGAAGCGGGAGGAGAGCTGCCAATCGGACGTCTGCGCAGAGGAAGTCGAGGCGGAGTTGGAGGAGGTGTTGGACGTGGTGGTGGACATCAGGATCGCCTCCAGGCGTAGAATGCGCCGACCTGCCCGGCAGGTTCAAATCCGGCGGCGGGCGGGGCGTCGTCGAAGGTGAGCAGGATGCGGCCGCGGCGGGGGCGCAGTTCGCCCAGGGCGCGGTAGATGTCCTCAAGCGCGGCGCGCAGCGCCCGCGCGAGGGCGGGGACATAGCGGGCGAGCGCGGAGGCGGATGCCAGCTCGCGCTCAGAGGCAGCGGGCACGGCAGGGGGTTGCAGTTTGGTCATGTGCACCTCCGGTATGTAGGGTGATGTCAGCCGAGGTTCTCGTCGTCGGTGTGCACCTCCAGCCCGCCGGGGATGCGCCAGGGACGATTGTCCTCGCCGTACAGGCACAGGCGAAAGCGCACGCCGCGCAGCGGAAAGCGAAGGCGATAGGTGCGGCCCTCAGGGCGCAGGGTGACGGCGCGTTCGAGGCGGCCGCGTTCGGTCTGCACGGCCAGGCGCAGGCATAGACCGTCGGCGCCCTCGGCAAAGAACCGGATGACGAAGCCGTCCTTGCGCTTGCGCTGGGAGTCGCCGCCGAGCCATCCGGTGGTCCAGGCGAAGGCGGCGGGCAGGCCGTCGCGGCCATAGCCTGCGCCGTAGCGGTAGACGCGGCAGGGATCGAGGCTGGAGGTGAAGTAGACGCCGTCCGCGCCCTCGAGGAATGCGCGCACGCAGACGCCGCGGCGCAGCATGAACGTCTCGCGCAGGATGTCGTATTCGATCACGGCGTCGTTGTAGGAGGATCCGTCCAGGGCGAGGGCGAGGTAGTAGACGTGGCCGTGCTGCACGGCGCAGGCATTTTCAAAGGATGCGCCGCGCAGGGTCTCGCAGAGGGCGTCCTTGGCCAGGAGGCGGGCGCACACGCCGTCATAGACGGCGATCTCGCCGCCGGAGAGATAGAACATGGCCGCGCCGTCGACGGCGACGGTGTCGGGCGCATCGGGGGCGTCGGCGCCATATTCGGGGGTGATGACGAAGGATGAGGGATCCGCGCCGCGCAGCTGATAGATGCTGCGGGTCTTGAGGGCGAGCAGGTATGCGCCCAGGGGCTGCAGCGCGACAAACCGGTCGCCGTCCCAGGAGGGCTGACGGATGACGCCGCCGCCCATTTCGGGGTTCTGCTCGTCGGCGGACCAGTCAAAGGGATCGTAGGGGCGGGAGTAATAGAGGCTGTCGGGTTCGCCGTCGACGCCCGCGCCGAAGATGCGCTCGGCGTGGCGGCCCAGGACGGCAAAGCGCGCGGGGGTCTGCTTGCGCTCCACGCGCAGGTCGTCGCCGTAGAGGGCGATCATGCCGTCCTGGGCGTTGGTGAGGATGAGCACGTCGACGCCGCCGGTCTCATAGGCGACGCAGTCCCATCGGTCGCAGAAGAGGGGGCCGGACAGGCGGCAGATCCAGCCGCCGTCCGGTCCGTCGCAGGTAAAGACGCCGTCAAGGGTGCAGGCGACGAAGATCTCGTCGCCCTTCTCCCGGCGGAAGAGGCGGGCCAGCGTGCCGATGGGACGGTAAGCGCCGTCGTCGCCGCGGATGGGCGGCAGGAAGGCCTCAAATCCCGGCGCGGCGGCGAGCGCGCCCAGGCGGGTGGAGACGTCGTGGGCGTCAAATGCGCAGCCTTCGGGCACGTCGCTGTCGCCGCGGGCCTGCCATAGGCCGCGAAAACCGTCCAGTCGCAGGATCATGGGCGCTCCCTCCGATCAGAGCGCGCCGCAGTCGCGGAACATGCGCAGCACGACGGTGGGCATGTCGACGCGCTGGCCGCGGGCGTAGCGGACGGGGATGCCGTTCCAGCAGCCGTAGAGTTCCCGTTCGCCGTCGGGGGCGGGCGGAATGAGGACGGCCTCGCGCGTGGATTGTGCAAGCGCCTGCGCGGCGGAGCGTTCCTGGTCGCGGGCGCGGCGTTCAAGGCGTTCGTTTTCGGTCATGCGAAAGCTCCTTTCCGGCTTTTAGAGGCTGAATCCGCTCTCGATGCGCTGGATGAAGGCGGGCTGGAGGATCTTGCAGGCGTAGGCCATGACCTTCCAGCCGACGGTGCTGGTCTGGTCGAGGGGATCCTGGCTGCCGGCGCTGCCGGCGGGCTTGATCTTGGCCTGCACGTTGCCGCCGCCGTCGATGTCGATGGCGCCGTAGGCGTTCTGGCCAAAGACCAGCGTGGAGGCGACGTCCGCGCCCTCCGCGCCCGCGCCCTGGAAGACCTTGGCCTCGCTCGTGCAGATGACCTTGCAGCCGTAGAGCATGCCGATCTCGCCAAAGTAGACGTTCTCCTTGTCCTGGTAGCGGCTCACATCCAGCCAGGTGGGGTCGTCCATGAGGTCAAACTCGGTGTCCGGGCCGATCAGGGCGACGTAGTAGCCGCGCTTGGCGCCCCGGTGGAACATCGGCGCGTTGACCTTTTTCAGTGCGCGCACGGCCTTGCGCAGTTCCAGGCTGGTCAGCTTGTCGGCCGCGGTGAGCTCTGCGCGGCCGGTCTTGCCCCCGGCGTAGATCACGCTGGCGGCGGTGTGCAGCTCTTCACGGGCGAGGGTGTCCAGGGTGAGCGCACCCTGGCGGGCCATCATGTCGACGGCGTCGTTCTTGACGTTGTCGATGGCCGTCAGGTCGAGCAGGTCGCTGATGGTCACAAACCCGCCGTACTGGCGCACGGTGACGGTCAGGCTGGACATGTCCAGCGTCTGGCCTTCGGGCGGTTCGCCCTCGGAGAGGGGCTCGGTCAGGGGGCCGAAGGGGGTCCAGCGGCGGAATTCCACGGTCTTGCCGTTGTGCGCGGGCATGGGCCGCTTCTGGGCGAACTGGTTGTGCACGAGCAGCGGCTTCATGTTCTCCAGCAGGCGCCGGTCGTAGAACTGTTTGGCCGCGGTGGCGGCGATGCCGCCGCTGGTGGTGAGGTTGGCGTTGTAGGTCATGCGTTCCTCCTTTGGGTCGGCGGGTTACAGGGGGACGCGTTCGACGCCCGCAAGGGCACGGTCGACGCGTTCGCAGAAGGCGGCGAAGTCTTCGCTGCTCATGCGACGGAAGTTGGGCGCGGGGGCGGCGGCGACGCCGCGGGCGCTGAGCACGGGCGCTTCGGCCTCGCGGCCGCGCCAGTAGGCGTAGGCGGTGGCCACATCCCACTCGCCCGTATCGATGCGCGCGGCGGCGACGGGATCGTCAAACATGCCGCGCAGGTCTGCTCCGGCGCCCACGAGCGCGCGCAGCTGGCCTTCAAGCGCGGCCAGCCGCGTCGCGCCGGGATGCGTCGTATCCGAATGCGTCGCGTCCGGATGCGTCGCGCCGGACGATGTTTCCTCGCGGGCCGTTTCCTCGCGCGTCTCCCTCTCCCCCGCCTCCGCTTCATGGGCGTTCTGCGGGGGCTGGCGGGTTTCGGGCGATGCTTCGGGCTGCGCTTCAGCCGGCGCTTCGGGCGGTGTTCCCGGCAGCGCCTCAGGCAATGCCTGCTGTTGCGGCGAGGGGTTGAGCTGTTCTGTTGCCATCGTTCAAACCTCCTTGTTGGTTTGCGCCGTCGAGCGCGTCGAGGATCTGTTCGCGGTTGTCCACGCCCTGCATGAGGGAGACGATGGCCCGCGGAGACAGGGGCGTGCCGCTCTTGAGGCACAGGTCCGCCAGTTGCAGGATGAATTCGTTGTGGGCCTGCACGCGCAGGGGGGTGCGTCGCTGCACATGTACGCGCACCTCGTAGGGCGGCCGGTTCTGTCCGGCGCGGGCGGGCAGCAGGAGCACGGAGCGCGTGCGCAGCGTGCCGCCGGGGGTAGCGCGGGCGACCATGAGGGCGCGGCGGGCGCGGATGCGTTCGGAGAGGATGCGCAGCATCTGCTCCACCGTCTGGCGGAAGCTCTCGGTGTAGGCGGCGGCATGCAGGCGGGTGATCTTGCCGCCCGCCTCCTGCAGGGCCTGAATGGCGCTGGCGGCGGTGACGCCCAGACCGGCCTCGCCGCGGGAGAACTGGTTCTGTCCGCTGTCCTGCTTCATCACGTCGGTCAGGTAGGTCATGAAGTTCATGACCTGTGGGTTGAGGGGTGCGGCCTGGAAGGAGCGCAGCGCGTCCTCGCCGATGGCGCCGCGTGCGCCGACGAAGTCGCGGGTCCAGTCGGCGAGGGCCTCGCCGTCCAGGCCTGCGTCCTCACGGTAGATGAATCGCTGGCGGCTGGAGGCGCGGGCGTTTTCGTCGATGTATCCGGCATAGCGGCAGGTGGCGCGCCACTGGTCGACGCAGTCCTCGACCAGGCCGTAACCAAAGGGGGAATCCTCGCGGCGGCGGTAGCGGAAGAGGATGAAGGGATAGCAGCCATGGGCGAATACGGAGGCGCGGGAGCAGTAGAGCAGCGCGCCGCCGGCGATCTGGGCCATGTGGATTTCGCAGCGGCCGGTGCGCGGATCGCGGGTGCGAAACCAGTATTCGATCAGCAGCACGGGCGGTTCTCCCGCCGGGGAGTAGCCGTCGCGGGGCTCCCAGTAGGGATCGGAGCCGATGAATCGTTCAGCGTCGGGATAGCGCTGACGGTACCACTCGCGGGGATAGAAGGCGGTCTTGAATACGGCGCGGCCCTGCTGTACGTCGTCAAAGAGCGGGTCGGGAAAGAATCCCTCCATGGGCCAGCGTTCGACGCGGACCATGCCGCGGCCGTCGTCCATGCCGGGGTCCCAGTAGACCTGCAGGATGCCGGTTCCGGCGACGGCGCAGTCCTCCATGAGGCGTGCGTACTGCTCGTCGAAGGCGCTGTGATAGAGGGCGTAGCCGATGACGTCGGTGAGCAGATCGGCGCTGCGCTGCAATTCAGGCCGTTCGGGGAGCATGAGGGGTTCGGGCATGGCGTCGAGCTGATCGGCGACGACGTTGTCGACGGTGGAGTTGAGGGTGGCCAGGCGCAGCGCGGCCTGCGGGAGGACATCGTCGCGCAGGGTGCGCAGGCGGCGGCAGGCGCGGGCCCGGTCGTGGACTTCGCGATGCGCCTGGCGGAATTCCTCAAAGAGGGCAAGGCCCTCGTCGCGCACGCGTTGCTGGCGTTCGGAGAGGGGCTGGACAGGCGGCGTCAGGTCGTGGGTCAATGGGGGATCCTCCTTTTGTCAGGTGCAGGCGCGCAGGCCGTGGCGGTTGGGGATGGCGGGGCCGAGCGGACCGCGGGAGGAGAGGCGCGCAGAGGCCTCCAGGAAGCGGGCGTGGAAGAAATCCGCTCGCTTGGCGCGATCGCCGGCAGAGGCGGCGCACAGGCGAAAGGCGGCGAAGTCGCATAGCGCGGGATGCGACCAGGCGGGCAGTCGCGGGATGTCCGCGTCGAGTTCCAGGTCGTCCTCGTCGCGTACAAAGTCGATGCTCAGGGGCTCTTCGCCGCGGGCCAGCGGATAGAGGCGCAGGTTGTCCACCAGGAAGGGCACCGGCCGGCCGTTCAGGCGCACGCGCAGCACCTGCACCAGGCGCGGCAGGGCGCGCAGATCGGCAAAGCGTCCGTTTTCGCCGTCGTCCTGCAGTTCGAGCAGCGCGCAGGCCCGGGGGCGCAGCGCACGCTGAAGCAGGTCGTGATAGCCTTCATTGACGTACGCGCCGACGAGATCGTCAAAGAGTGGGATGTCCTCGGGGTTTTCTCCAATCAGTTCCAGGGCGCGGGCCTTGATCTGTCCGAAAGTCATGGAATCCCCCTTTCGAAAGGTCGGACAGGGAAGGGAAAGCGGCGGGGATGCGCCGCGGGGACCGAGGGCCTTGGCTCCCGCGTCATCCCAGCGGGTCAAACCGCTTCGTCCGCCGCTGCGGCGGCGTTCGCGGGGGCAGCGGCCGCGACATCAGAAAGTAGCGCGTCTCATCGTAGGCATGGTCTTCCGCCCGCGTGTCGATGTCCTCCACGGCGGCGGGGTCGTAGGCCAGAGCGGGCACCGTGCGAATGAAGTCCCGGCACGTCGTGCAGACCTGCAGCATCGGCCTCCCATCGGCGTCGAATCGGAGCCGCTCATGTAGCTGCGCCTTGCCCGGCAGGCGCGCGTTGTTGCCCGGCGAGAGGAAGAGCGCCGGGACCGCCTCACGCATCTGGTCATAGACGCTGGCGCCGCGGCTTCCGTCCCAGATGCTCGGGTCCGCCACGCCGAATACTGCAATCCCGGCCCGGCGTTCCGGCTCCAGCGCGCGCTCGATGCGCCGCGCGATGTCGCCAGGGGCCAGGCGCACGCCCTCGTTGGGCGCGCCGTCGCAGCCATAGACCTCCTTGTAGCGGTAGACCTCGCCCCGTTCGCCCACGGCCCAGACGCCGCAGGAAAACGGCCTGCTGTAGCCGTAGTCGAAGGAGATCCAGCGCGGCCAGTGCGCGGGCGGATCAAACGGCGCGATCACATGGGTGTACCGGCCGTCGGCGTAGTGCGCGGGGTCGTCGGTCCATTCGGGGAAGGCCTGGCCCTCGAAGGCGTCCCAGCGGCCCAGCAGCAGCGCGTCGCGCAGGGCGCGGGGCTTGCTCTCCAGCTCAAAGACGTAGTCATCGTCGATGTAGGGGTTGTCGCGCACCGTCGCCTGGATGAACTGCCGCGTGCGCACCTGAGTTCGGCCCAGGATTGCCGAAGCCACCGGTTCGCGGATGATCGTTCCGGGCGGCGCAGGGTCGACGAAGCGCTCGCGGACCCAGGCATGGCCCGGTCCGCCGGGATTGGCCGTACAGCGCACGAGCGGCCGGATGCCCAGGCGTCGGTCGGCGCGCACGCGCGTGCGCAGGTACTCGTAGGTGTCGCGGCGGAAGTGCGTCAGTTCGTCGATGTAGAGCCAGTGGATCTCTGCGCCCTGATAGCGCAGCTTGTCGGCGTCCTCGTTGTTGCAGTGGCAAAAGCGCATCGTCGAACCGTTGACCAGTCGAAAGGCGTAGTGCGACGCGCTGTACGTGCCCAGTTGCGGCGGAATGACGCGCTGGGCGATGGCGACTAGGTTCTTTTCCAGTTCCTGATACGTCCTGCGAAATAGAAAAGCTTCGGTGCCGGGGTGTCGCAGGCAGCGCAGCAGCGCGTCCCATACGCAGGCATAGCTCTTGCCGCCTCCGGCCGCGCCGCCATAGAGCACTTCGAATGCCTTCGAGGCGTGGAACGCCCGTTGCCGCGCGGTCGGCTCATAGTGTAGCGTCACTTGCCCCATGTTCCGGCCTCCCCATCGGCGTCGCCTCCTGCGCGCGCACTGGGATGGTCTGCGCTTCCCCCGGCCTTGTCTTCGTCCGTCTTCATGGCTTCCGCTCCTCCCTTCACGTCCGTTTCATCTCCGGCCTCTTCGGCTTCGGCGAGGAATCCCTCGGAGCAGCCGATGAGCACCACGCGCACGCCCTCAGGGTCGGCGCCGCGCACGCCCGCACGGTCGAGCAGGTCGCGACAGGCGGCGAGCGCAGCGGATGGGTTGGCGCCGCGCAGGATGTCCAGCTCCGTGCGCACGGCCTCGAGCGTTCCGGCCCGGATGAGCCGGGAGGCGTCGTCGGCGGCGCGCTCGGTGATGCGGGTCATGTAGGCGCGGCAGGCGGGCTCGCGCAGCCAGCGGGCGAGAGTGGCGCGGGTGACGCCCGCCTCGCGGGCGACGTCGTCGGGTCGGATGCCTGCGCAGTAGCGCTCGACGGCGATGCGCCGCCGGGCGGGCAACGCGGGTGCATCCAGGCAAAAGGGCTCGTCATTCAATGCGCTCCTCCGTTCCATCCCGGTCAAGTGTCACGATCTCTCCGCACGTTCCGAGCTCAGAAATCGAACGTTTGTTCTCGTGCAATAGGGTTATACCAACATACGGGGCATTTTTCAAGTTTTTTTTGCAGAATGCCGCGAAAAATTTTCATAGCCGCGCAGCCGCCTGCGCAGGATGGACAGGGCTTCGCGCTCGATGAGGCGGATGTTTTCCGCGGAACAGCCCAGCCGCATCGCGATGTCGCAAAGTCTGCGGCGGCGCAGGATGCGCTCTCTCACGACGAAGCGCTGCCTTGGGGAGAGCGCGCGCAGCGCACGCATGAGGTCGGCGCGCAGCTCGGCGCGGTCAAATCCCGGATCCGCTGCCGCCAGGTCGTCGGAGATGGCGGGCGTGGTGGCGGCGCGAAGGGCGGCCAGCTCCGCGCCGGGAAGCGGGAGCGCTTCGCCGCGCAAGAAGCGGGCGTAGTCGGCACGGCGGCGGTGCGGAATGTGGATGCTGGCAAACATGAGGCGCACGCCATGGGCGGCCTCGTTGCGGATGTAGGGATAGGCGACCGTCGGAAAATGGATGCCGCGCGCAGGGTCGAAGTCGCGGGCAGCCTTGCACAGGCCGATCATGCCGTATGCGACGAGTTCCCGGCGCAAGCTGGGCGGCATGTCGGGATAGGCGCGCGCGATGACGGCGCGTACCAGCGACCGATGGCCGAGCACGAGTTGCTCGCGATCGGCCTTCTCCTTCCCGGACCGTTCCTCCGGCCCGGGATGCGTGGCGTCCCCGCCATGGGCCGCATCAGTCCGTCTCTCCGGCGTCCGATCCCCGCACACTCCAGCCGTCTCCTGAGGCGCGCGTTCGCACGCGCCCTCGCCACGCCGTCTCCGGCGTCTCGCCGCATATGCAGCCCCGTTCACCTCCATGTCCGGGTCCCCGGCCCGCGCTCGCTCCATGCCCTTCTCCGCCTCGTCCATGACAGGCCCCGCACGCCGCCTGCGCCGAGCGCCGCCCGCAGCCTCCACGTGGCATGGCGCGCTCCGCTCGTCCAGAGCCGCCATGCCGCATACCTCCCCCGGCGTCTTCTGTCCGTCCCCTTCGCCCTGCGCCCGCCGGCGTCTCCTGCCCGTTCCCGGCGTCCCATCCCGCCGCGGCGCGCCGTCCACGCATTCCGCCGCGTTCGCGCCTTCCCGTCTGCGCCGGCGCCTTCCGATCCCCTTCGCCTGTTCAGTGCCCATTTCACTCGCCGCGCCGTCCGTCCAGCCCGCGGCCACATCGCACAGCTTCGCTTCCCCGTTCTTCTCGCTGCTCGTATCCAAAGCATTCCTTTCCCCTTTCTGCGGCGTCAAAACGCCCTTTGTCTCTCCAGGTAAAGCCGTCCCTTCTCCCTGTAACGGCCCGGTCACGCTTCCCATGCGGTCCTCCTCTGCTGTCCATGCCATGCTTCAGCCCTCCTCCTCTCCTTCAGATCCGGTTCTGTCCCCCGTCTTCGCCGCCTCCCGGGTCCGCGCCGCGGCGCGTCTGCACCCGCTCCCAGCCCATCAGCTCGCAGCGGACGCAACCCGGCTCCGCCTGAAATACCAAGCGGATGGCCACGGCGTCGCCGGGGCGGAGGCGGCCTGCCAAATGCGGCGCGGCGCGCGCGTACAGTCTGAGCCCGCTCCGCATGCGCGCAAAGGGCAGGCGGGTCTGCTCGTTGAAGCGTCCCTCACGCCGCCCCCGCCAAAGGCATGCCGCGGCGCACGCGTCGTCGATGCGCCAGCCGTCCGCCCTTCGCGTGATCCACAGGCTCACACGGCGTGCGCGCGGCATCACGCCCAGCACGATCGCTTCACCGATGCGTACGCCCACTCCGTCCCTTTCGCACGCGTATTCCACGCCATATTCGCATGTCACGCAAATTTCCCTCCTTGTTTCGCATTTAATGCGACATATGGTAACACATGGAATCGCCTGCGTCAAGCACTTTTTCGCGTTTCATGCGAATTTTTTTGCCGACGTGTTGCAAACGCGCGAAAAAGCTGATATACTCAAGAAGAGAAACCGGGAGGTGAGCGGGATGTCGATGGGCGAACGGATTCGGCGGCGGAGGCAGGAATTGGGGTTGACCGTCGAGGAGGTTTCCCGGGCGTTGGGGAAAAACCGCGCGACGGTGTATCGATACGAGCGCGGGGACATCGAGGATTTGCCCACGACGGCGTTGGAGCCGCTGTCGCGGGTGCTGCAAACGACGCCGTCCTATCTGGCCGGCTGGACAGAGGATGTGGACGGAATCGAGGGGCTGCTGGCAGTGCGCAGCCGCCGGGTGCCCCTGGTGGGCGCGATCGCATGCGGCGAGCCGATCTGCGCGCCGGAGATCGAGGTGCTGGAGGTCGAAGCGGACCTTCAATGCGACTGCGCGATGGTCTGCCGCGGAGACAGCATGACGGGCGCGCGCATCTATGATGGCGACATCGTGTACCTGCGCCGCCAGGAGGATGTCGAAGACGGCCAGATTGCGGCGGTGAGCATCGACGGGGAGCTGACGCTCAAGCGCGTGTTCAAGGTGCGGGATCTGGATGATGAAGGCCGCGTGATCTACCGCACGGAGCTGCGCGCGGAAAATCCGCGGTATGCGCCCATCCGGCTGGGAGGCCCGGGCGAGACGCGGCGGGCGGATATTCTGGGCCTGGCGGTGGCGTTCCGCTCGCGCCTGACGTGAATCTTCGAAGATCCTGGATTGCTTGCGACGCTCTCCCATCTCCACTGCTGGCGTCCCTGCGCCCCGGATCCGTCGCTGCAATGGGCTGCATCCATAGCAAAAAGCCCGGTCGCCTTATGCTCAACCGGGCTTTCCTTTTCTTTTTGCGCATCCTCTTTGCGAGATTGTTCAGGGCTGTCCGCTCATCGCGGCGCTCCCCATCCGGGCATAAACTTACGGGCTGTCCCTTCACTTTGCCCGGGTAGCGTATTTTTCCATCATCAGCGTGGCAAAGTCGCTCACTCCATCCGCAATCAGGCTTCCGCCGAAGACCATGATCACAATGCGTATCGTCGCAAAGGGATTGATGATGATCAGCAGACCCAGTATGATGGGGACCACAGATGAGAGCATCAGCGGGATCATGGCCGGGTACTGCTCGCGAAGCGCCGCAGTGGCCAGCGGCAGTTTGCCCACGCCGTCGATGAGCAGTAGCAGGCCCAGGGCCAAAGGCAAAATGGCGAGGATGACCTGCGGCCAGATGAGCACAAAGATGGCAAAAGCCGCAGGCAGTAGGGTGAGAAACAAGTCGCCGGCATTTTGCTGCTGCGATTTGCGGGCTTGCAGGTAGCGCCACAGATGGCTGATGCTGTATACGCCTGCGCCCGCAGCCAGCGCCCAGACGAACATCGTGCTGGTGACGCCGGGGAACAGGAGCAACAGCAGGCCCATGATCACGTACAATGCGGCAATCCAAGCGGATGCAGCGCGAACCCAGAAAAATTGAAACATAACATACCTCCTCAGGAAATCGGCCGGGAAATGGGAAGCGGCGTTTTCGCCTGGGCGTGAATCCCGTCGTCGGCTTTACGTTCTTTTTCTGTTGCGGTTGCATTTCATGCGGACAGTCCCGCATGTCCGACGTATCCCTTGCCAGGTTGATCGAAAACGCGATATAATAATAAAGAATCTTCAAACAGAGGAGAGACGCATCGGTGGAGCAAGGATTGAATCTGTCTGCCCTGAAGGCGGGAATGCTCTTTCGCAACCTGTCTGACGACGAAATCCTCGGCGTTGTGAACGCTCTGTCTCCGCGGCGGATCAGCTATGCCAAGCGAGTCGTGATTGCGCGGGATGGGGACGACTTTCCGGACGTAGGCGTCATCTTGCGTGGCAGCGTTCATCTGACGCATATCGACAGCAACGGGAACAACAATCTGATGGATGTGCTCAACGCAGGCGATTCGCTGGGCGAACTCAATGCCATCGGCCGTTATCGCCTTCATGTCGCCATCACCGCCGTGGAACAGACGGAGATTCTCTTTCTGCGTGTGGATCAGCTTTTGCGTACGAATGTGTTGACTGCGCCCGCGCAGATACGGTTTTTGCAAAACCTGACGCTCTCCATGGCGCGCAATGCGCAGAATCTGACCCGTAAGCTGGAAGATCATATCCGCCGCTCTACGCGGGAACGCCTGCAGGACTATCTCTCCACTCAGTTTCATAAGGCCAATAGCCGTACGTTCGTCATCCCGCTGAACCGGCAGGACCTGGCGGATTTCCTCTTCGTCGATCGCAGCGCGATGTCCAACGAGTTGTGTAAGATGCGCGACGAGGGACTGCTCCGGTTTGAAAAGAGCCGCTTTGAGCTGTTGATTGAGATGCCCATTTCAGCGGATGAGCCCGATCCGAACGACAATGCGTAACGTCTGCGCGAGCCTCCGGCCGCCTGCCTTTACGCAGTGCGGCCGGGGACCCGGCGGCGGGATGGCCGGCTATGCATCGTGGCGAAGCAGCCCGGCCAGCGACTCAATCGCCAGAGAAAGGCCGGAGATGCCCAGGTAAATCCCCCATACGATGCTCAGCGAAAACCAGCCGGCAATGGGATTGGTCAGGAGCAGGCTTCCCAGAACGATGTTGAGAATGCTGCTGACCAGCAGAAGGGTTGCGCCCGGCACTTGCTGCCCTCTGATGTCCATGTAGATCGCAAACCGTGCCGCCGCGCCGAATACGGTGAATAGTGCGATCACTGACGAGAGTGCGGAAATCATGGCCAGAGGGCCGTAGGCGGAGTTCAGCGCGGAGAACAGGGTAAAGAGACTGAAGAAGATCAGGAGGATACCGCTGACCAACGTCATGCCGCTGCGCTGTTCGCGCGGCGTCCGGAAGAATGCAATGGTCTGCATTCCCCCATACAGTCCCAGCCCGCCCGTAATCAGGTAGGCCAGGGATACGCCGGTGAGCAGGGGAGAAAAGGCGGCGATCCCTCCAAAGATTGCCATCAGCAGGCCGGCCGCGGCGCCTCCGATGGCGCCTCTCTTCCTCATTTTGGCCGCTTGGGCCTGCTGCTCGATGGACATGGCAGAAGTCGAACGGATTGAATTCATAGGGCAGTCTCCTTTGCTGTTCAAATCAGCTGATAGGTTTCGAGGATTTCTTCCAGAGCCGTGTCGCGCAGTTTTTCCAGTCCGGCGTGCAACGCGAGCTTGTAGGAGAGCGGCAGCTTCATATCGGTCAGCTTGCGGCCGTCCAGCAGGTAGTGGGTGGCATTGAGCAGGCAGCGCAGGTCATATACGGATGCAAACACCTCGGGCACTCCTCGCTCCACGTCCAGCAGCGTATAGACGGCTTCCATGGCGGTTCGCACGGAGTATTCCACGGTAAAGATGGTATCGCGCGGCGTCTGGGCGAACTGTCCCAGGAAGGCGAAGTTCACACAGCCTTCCGGCACGATGTCGGGGCGGTCCCCCGCCTCCCGAGGCATAAAGAAGGCGGTGATGTAGGGCATGATGCAGGGAACGGTGTTCGCCGCCTCACGGGCCAGGGCGTCGATTTCATTTTCCGGCACGCCCAGGTGATACAGCCATTCCTTACAGATTTCAGCGCCGGAGCATTCCCTCATGGGCTTTCCGACATAGTCTCCCGGCTCATTGGGATACAGTCCGTAAATCCAGCCTACCAGCTGATCCTTGGGCTGCGCTTTGAAGTGCGGCTGCCGGTTGAATGTCCAGCTCATCAGCCATGCGGAGTCCTTCACTGTGACGATGCCGCCGGTGACGACTGTTCCGGCATACGGATCGCGCTTGCTGATGGCTTCCACATAGTGGGCAATCTTGTCGTTGAGGAGCGTAACCGTGGCGGACTCCCACATCGTAGCCTCCACGTCCGAGCAGAACTTCTCGGGACGGCCGAACTGCGGGCTCTGCACGGCGATGTTGCGCCACAGTTCCCAGCTGGATCCCTCGCCGGTTGCCAGGTTCAGCTTGGGCGCATGATCGTTGTCGCCCAGCACGCTGCGCTCAGTGCAGGAGCCGTTGGTGACAAAGACGAGGTCGTTCTCCGTCAGGTTCATGCTCTCTTTGCGGTCGTTATGCGTCAATACCAGCTGATGGGCCACCTTTTTACCCGGCAAGAAGTGAAAGAGCACGTTTCCACGGTCACGCCGTATTCAAACATCACGCCGTGGTCCTCCAGGTAGCGCATCAGGGGCAGAATCAGGGACTCGTACTGGTTGTACTTGGTGAACTTCAGCGCCGACAGGTCGGGCAGTCCGCCGATGTGGTGCAGGAAGCGCTGCAGATACAGCTTCATTTCCAGCGCAGAGTGCCATTTTTCAAAGGCAAACATCGTCTGCCAGTACAGCCAGAAGTTGGACTGATAAAACGCTTCGGTAAAAACGTCGTCGATGGTCTTGTTGTACAGATCCTCGTCCTTGGTGAAGAACAGGTGCATCAGTTCCAGAATGGCCTCGTCGTTGAGTTCAAAGCGGTTTCCGGTTTCCGCGCTCTGTCCGCGGTTCTGAATGGCCCGATTCATGGAGTAGTTGGGGTCGTCCTTGTTGAGCCAGTAAAATTCGTCCAGCACACTGGCGTCCTCCACTTCCAGTGACGGGATGGATCGATACAGATCCCACAGGCACTCATAGTGGTTCTCCATTTCGCGCCCACCGCGGATGACAAAGCCCAGATCGGGCTTCATGGCGCCGTCGCAGGCCCCGCCGGGGAGTTCGGCTTCCTCCAGGATGTGGATGTGTCGTCCTTCCATCTGCCCATCGCGGATGAGGAATGCTGCGGCAGCCAGGCTCGCCAGCCCTCCGCCCACCAGCCAGGCCTGTTTTTCCTTCACCTTGAGGGGCTTGCGCGGGCGGGCAAAGGCGTCATAATTTCCATTGGTGTAATACATGGGGTACCTCCTGTTGGCTCGGGTCTTCAAAGCCCGGCCTGTTTTTAGTCATTGAAGTGGAAGCGCTGTGCGTGCCTGTCCCGCGCCATTTACGGTTCATGAAGACAGAAACGGTGAAACTCATCACCTTCAACATAGGGATATCATACCGCAGTTTTCGGCTGAAATCGGTGTGCTGAACAACGGAATGCAGAATGTTTCGAGAATCGCATATTTTTTTGGCAGCTGTCGCGTTGGGATGACCGGTTCGGCGCAGTGCGCTAGGCGGGCATGCCCTCCGCGATGATCCTGTTGAGCTGAACCAGATCCGCCCCCGCGATCAGCTCGAATTTGACCGTCCCCAGGCCTGCAAACCACAGCTTCATCTCGCTGTCAAAGTCGATTACCCCCGCAGTTTGTATGGAGTACGCCTGAATGTGGCTGTACGGCAGCATGACAAACTCCTTTCTCTTGCCCACGACGCCCTGCGTATTCACCGCAATCACGCGTCGGTCGGTAAAGATGATGCCGTCCCGTATCCCCTGGTACTGCTGCAGGATTCGTTCGCCCGCGCACAGCAGCGGCTTTACCTGTTCGGTCAGCCGGGTGTCCGTCACCGGACGCAGCTTCAAAAAAGCCATGTTTTCAAAATCAATCATCGTCTTCCTCCTGATGGTCTGCCGGTTGAAACACAGGCATGCACTCCAATGGAAAGACCCGTAGCGCAGGTCCGCGGCAGCATTCCTCGGTAAGCGGCGTCGCGCAGATGCGCCCGCCATAGTAGGTCTTGTAGTAGTAGACGAAAAAACCCTCTCGACTTTGATACAACGGCCTGTATCATTTGAAAGTGGTCTCAATTGGTTTCAACCCAACAAAGCATTTAAAAGTGGCTTCACTTTTGCTCAGTAAAAGCATCCTGTCGTGTATATTGCCACAGGATGCTACTTTTGTACCCGTTTGCTCTTATGAGTCAAACGGTACATCTGACAAGTCAGCTGGAGTCACAGTCTATTCAGTAGAACATGCCCGGGAGAAGGGGCTGGAGGTCATCAACATCGTGTGAAACAAAAAAGCCGCCAGCCCGCACCAGGAAGGCGGGCGACTGGCGGCGAGCAATCGGTTATCCGATCGCGTTGATTTCTGTGCCATCCTTGAAGGTGAAGCGGATGTCATCCTTTCCATATATGGTGGCGTGGTCGAGCAGAGCTCCCCACAGGGAAGGGTCAAACTCCGTGATCAGATCCTTCTGCTTTTTTAGGACCCCGATGAACTGGTGCATGGCGGCCCGGCGTGAAACCCTGTCGGCGATTTGGCGCTCCAACTCGTTGCGCTGTTTTTCGAGCGTGTCGAACCGTTGGCTCAGCTCATCAAAACGGGCTTTGTACTCCTTCTGGTCCAGCGCCACGCGGGCATTTTCCGCAATGGCTTTCTGGATCATTTCCTGTACAAGCTCCATTTCCGCTTTCAACTTCACGACGGTGGTCTCCATCTCCGATGTGTCAAAGAGCACCGAACTCAAGGATTCCAGGTTGCTGATGACCGTGGTTTTGCCTTCAAGCAGCCTGTTGAGTGCCACAACAAACCCTTGCTTGATCTCATCCTCGGTCAGGTGCGGCGTATTGCAGCTGTTTCCCTCGTGGTATTTGTGGTTGCACTGATAAATCACTCTTCTGTACTTGCTGTTGGAGTGCCAGAC
>LHCFR02800__coassemble_1014_pt1 | contig 16323 bp, 9 predicted proteins | sample LHCFR02800__metabat2_low_PE_075 | metagenome-assembled genome bin LHCFR02800
GCTCCCGCGGCGGCGGCGGCGGCTCGCGCAAGTTCTGACCGCCCCCCGGACATCCTGAGAATCCCCTGAAATCTGCCCCCGCTTCCCGAAAGGAGAATGCCCCATGCCCGCAGACAGGCGCGCCCCCCGTTCCGGCCTGACGCTCGGGGCCGTGCTGCGCATGGCCTTTGTGGCGCTGCTGCTTTCGATGCAGCTGCTCCTGCTCGTGGCGAGCGTGCGCCTGCTGCGCCAGCACGCCGTCGCGCTGTATACGCTGCTGGAGCTGGGCTGCTCCGTGGCCATCGTCGCGCTCGTCTCCGAGCATGAGGACGCCGCCTATCGCTATGCCTGGGTCGTGTGCGTGCTGCTGCTGGGCGTGTTCGGCCTGGTGCTCTACCTGCTCTGGGGCCGCGGCACGCGCCGCAACCGCCTCAGCCGCCGCATCCGCGAGGTCTTCGGCCGCCGGCGCGAGGCGCTCGCCCCGCCCCCCGGCGTCGCCGAGCGCCTCGAGGCCGGCTTCCCGGACGCCCAGCGCCTGAGCGGCTATCTCGCCCGCGAGGGCTTCCCCGCCTATGACGCCACCTGCGCGCGCTACTTCCCCCTGGGCGAGCAGATGTTCGACGCGCTGTGCGAGGACCTGGAGCGCGCGCAGCGGTTCATCTACCTGGAGTTCTTTATGGTCTTCGAGGGGCAGGTCTACGAGCGCCTGCTGGACATCCTCGCCCGCAAGGCCGCCCAGGGCCTGGACGTGCGCCTCATCTACGACGACCTGGGCTCCATCGTCACGACCTCGCGGCCGTTCCTGGAGCGGCTGGAGCGCGCCGGCGTGCGCGTGGTGATCTTCAATCCCGTGCACCGCTACGTGCACCAGCTCTATCTCAACTACCGCGACCACCGCAAGATCGCGTCCATCGACGGGCAGGTGTGCTATACCGGCGGCGTGAACATCGGCGACGAGTACGCGAACCTGTACCCCAAGCACGGCCACTGGAAGGACACGGCCGTGCGGCTCGAGGGCGCGGGCGCGTACAGCCTGACGGTCTTCTTTTTGCAGATGTGGCAGGCCTGCACCGGCGAGGAGCCCGACTTTGCCGCCTGCCGTCCGTCCCCGTGCGCGGCGGGCGAGGGCTACGTGCAGCCCTATGAGGACGGCCCCTACAACAACCCGAACAACACCGCCGAGAACGTCTACCGCCAGCTCATCGGCGGCGCGCGCCGCAGCGTGTACATCACCACGCCCTACCTCGTGCTGGATGAGACGCTCTTCTCCGACCTGTGCATGGCCGCCCGCAGCGGCGTGGATGTGCGCATCGTCATCCCCGGCATCCCCGATCACTGGTATGTCCAGCAGGTCAGCCTGTCGTTCGCCGGGCCGCTGCTGCAAAGCGGCGTGCGCATCTACCGCTACACGCCCGGCTTCATCCACGCCAAGCTGTGCGTCGCCGACGGCCAGCGCGCCACCGTCGGCACCGTCAATCTGGACTACCGCTCCTTCTACCTGCACTACGAGGACGGCGTGCTCTTCACCGGCGGCCCCGTGCCCGGCGCGGTCGAGGCCGACATCCTGCAGACCCTCTCCCGCTGCGAGGAGCTGCGCTACGACGCCTGGCGCCGCCGCCCCGCGCTGCAAAAGGCCGTGCAGCCCCTGCTGCGCATCTTCGCGCCCATGATGTGATGTCGCCCCCGCCCCGGGGGCGGGGGAACGTTGGGGGCTGCTTGCCCCCAAACCCCCCGGCAGGGCTTTGCCCTGCGCCCACCAAAAGGGCCGTGCATTGCACGGCCCTTTTTTCTGTACCAGGATGGCGTTAAAAAAAGGGCCCAGCGAAGCGCAGGCCCTTGGCGGCGGGGTGCAGGGCTCGGAAGGGAAGCGGCGGCCCAGTGGGCCGATTGCCCCGAAGGGGCAAAGCGACCCGGACGAGGCCGCCGAAACGAGCGGCGGGCGCGGCAGCGCCTGACCGCGACGATTGAGGCGGCAGGGGACACTGTCCCCCTGCCGGGGGTTCCGGGGGCGGAGCCCCCGGGGGGCGTTACTTACCCGAGCCCGCGCGGATGGCGCGGTTGATGGCGCACAGGATGCCCTTGACGGAGGCGAAGTTGATGTTGTGCTCGGTGCCCACGCCCCAGAAGCGGCGTCCGCCGGGGGCGCGCAGCTCGATGTAGGCGACGGCCTTGGAGTCCGCGCCCTGGGAGATGGCGTGCTCGCTGTAGCTGAGGAAGGTGTAGCCGTCGATGCCGGCCAGGTGGAGCGCGCCGAAGAAGGCGTCGATGGGGCCGTTGCCGCGGCTCTCGAGCTGGATGAAGTCATTGCCGGCGCACAGCACGCCGGAGAAGTGGGTGACGTTGGCGGAGGCGCCGGCGACGGCCTCCTCGTAGAACTTGGCGCGGGAGAGGGCGTAGGGCGCGGCGATGTCGAGGAATTCCTCGTCGAACAGGGCCTTGACCTCGTCGGCCTCGAGCTCGCGGCCGGTGCGGTCGCAGGCGGCCTGCACGACCGCGCCGAACTCGGGGTGCATGCCCTTGGGCAGGTGATAGCCGAAGTTGTGGTCCATCACGAAGGCCGCGCCGCCCTTGCCGGACTGGCTGTTGATGCGGATGATGGGCTCGTACTCGCGGCCGACGTCGGCGGGGTCGATGGGCAGGTAGGGGATCTCCCAATAGGGGCTGCCGGACTGGCGCATGTACTCGTGGCCCTTGTTGATGGCGTCCTGATGCGAGCCGGAGAAGGCGGTGAAGGCGAGCTTGCCGGCGTAGGGGGTGCGCTCGGGGACCTTCATGCGCGTGCAGCGCTCGTAGACCTCGCGCACGGCGTCGATGTGGGAGAAGTCGAGCTTGGGGTCGACGCCCTGGGTGTAGAGGTTGAGCGCGACGGTGACCAGGTCGAGGTTGCCGGTGCGCTCGCCGTTGCCAAAGAGGGTGCCCTCGACGCGCTCTGCGCCGGCGAGCATGGCCAGCTCCGCGCCGGCGACGCCGGTGCCGCGGTCGTTGTGGGGGTGGATGGAGATGATGGCGCTCTCGCGGGCGGGCAGATGGCGGATGAAGTACTCGACCTGATCGGCGTAGGTGTTGGGCGTGCACATCTCCACGGTGTTGGGCAGGTTGAGGATGATGGGGTTGTCGGGCGTGGCGCCGACGGCCTCGACGACGGCCTGGCAGATGTCCACGGCGAAGTCGGGCTCAGTGCCGGAGAAGGATTCGGGGCTGTACTCGAGGCGGAAGCGGGTGCCGGAGTCGTCCTCGTCGATGAGCTGGCGGATGAGGCGCGCGCCGGCGACGGCGATGTCGATGATGCCCTGGCGGTCCTTCTTGAAGACGACCTTGCGCTGCAGGGCGGAGGTGGAGTTGTAGAAGTGGACGATGACGTTCTTCGCGCCGCGCACGGCCTCGAACGTGCGGCGGATGAGGTGTTCGCGGGCCTGCACGAGCACCTGGATGGTCACGTCGTCCGGGATGTGGCCGCCGTCGATGAGCTCGCGCAGGATCTCATACTCGGTCTCGGACGCGGAGGGGAAGCCGACCTCGATCTCCTTAAAGCCGACCTGCACCAGCAGCTTGAAGAAGTCGAGCTTCTCCTGCAGGTTCATGGGCGTGACGAGCGCCTGGTTGCCGTCGCGCAGGTCCACGGAGCACCAGATGGGGGCGCGCTCGAGGGTGCGGGAGGGCCACTGGCGGTCGGGCAGGTCGATCTGCTGAAAGGGGATGTACTTGTGGAAGCCCTGGTTCATGGTGAAAACGCTCCTTTCGATCCAGACGTGGGGGAGGGGATCGGGGCGCAAAAAAGGCGCCCCCCTGCAAGGGGCGCCGGAAATGGCGCGGTACCACCCTTTTTCGGCCGGGCCCTCACGGGCGCGGCCCTCTGCGGCCCTCCGTCAAGGGCCTGTCCTTAACGCGGACGCGCGGCCCGCACTCCGCGCCGCGGCGCATCGCACGGGCGACTCCGGGGTGAGTGCGGCGCCCAGCGCCCCGTCCGCCTTGCACCAAACGGCGGCTCTCTTCGCGCGGGCGCGCGGGCCATGTCCCCTTCATCGTCTTTGGGTTGAGGTCATGGTCTGGAATTATGGGATATTATACCCCGCACGGCGCGCGATTGTCAACCGTTATTTGCTTCGGAGGGCGTGGCGGGGTTCTGGGTCGGCTCCGCGGAGGGCGCAGGCGTGGGCTCGGGCACTTCGGAGGGCTCGGGCGTGGCCTCGGGCGCTTCGGAGGGCTCGGGCGTGGGCTCGGGCGTGGGCTCGGGCGTGGCCTCGGGCGCGGGCTCGGGCGTGGGTTCGGGCGTGGCCTCGGGCGTGGCCTCGGGCGTTTCCGTGGGCGCAGGCGTGGGCTCGGGCGTGGCCTCGGGCACTTCGGAGGGCTCGGGCGTGGCCTCGGGCGTCTGGGTGGGCGCGGGGGAGGGCGAGGGCGCGAGCGTGTGCACGGGGACGCTCGCGGTGATGCCGGGCACGGGCGTGGGCTGCGGGGTGGCGGTGGGCGCGGGCGTGGCGGTGGCGGCGCCCAGCGGGATGATCTCGCCGTCGCGCAGCTGCGCGCCCTGGATGGAGACGCGCTGGCCGGACTCCTCGTCGACGATGCGCAGGGCGGCGCCGGGGCGCTCGCCGGTATCGGGCACGTTGCCGGCGGTCAGCTGGCCCGCGACGGACACGCTGGCGCCGGCCTGCGCGCTCATGACGACGAGGCTGTCGCCGCCGAAGTCCTCGCCGCCCGCGCCGCTGACGCTGCCGCTGAGGGCGACGCTGGCGCTGCCGGACAGGCCCACGATCTGCACGCCGCTGCCGCCGACGCGGCCGGAGCCGCCGCGGGCGACGCCGGCGAGCACGGCGCTGGCCTCGCCGCCGAAGGAATAGAGGTTGATGGCGTTGCCGCCGATGCCAAGGCCTGCGCCGCCGTCGACCTCGCCGCTGACGACGACGGTGCTGTCGCCGGCGAGGTTTTCCAGCTGCAGGCCGGAGCCGCCGTCGCCGTCGCCGCCGCCGCCCTGCAGCGCGCCGTAGACGGCCACGTGTACGTCGCCGCCCTCTGCGCGCACGCACACGGCGGACGCGCCCGCGCCGCCCTGCACGCTGGCGCCGCGCTCGACGGTCAGGCTGCCGTTGCCCTCGAAGGAGACGGCGGTCTGGCCGGACGCGCCGCGCACGAACGTGTCGCCGGTGAGGTCGACGTAGGATTCGCCGCTGACGCGCAGGCCGCCGGAGAGGGTCAGGCCGTCGAAGGCGACGTCGGCGTCGTCGAGCTGTAGGCCCTTGATCTCGGCGGAGCCGCCCTGCGCGGGGCGCAGCACGATGCGCCGGGGCGCGGACAGCGGCGCGGCGCCGGCGACGATGACGCCGGAGAGCTCGAGCACGTCGCCGTCCTGTGCGGCGTCGGCGGCGGCGAGCAGGCCGTCATAGGTGGTGATCGCCTCGGCCAGCGCGGCCGCGGGCGTGAGCGAAAGGCATAGCGCCAGCGCCAGCGCGCAGCGCCGCAGGGCGTGGGATAACGCATATTTCATGGAGAGTCCTCCTCTTGCGCGAGGGAATGCGCGGGATCTTGCGCCGCATGGGGCGCGGGTTAACCCTATTATTATACCATAACCGCGGAATTTGTAAAGCGCGCGGGCGCGCCGCTTGAAACCCGGGCGCAAAGCTGGTACAATAACAGGGGCGTCCCCTTGTCAATAAGACGAAGAAGCGGGCGCTTTGGTTTCATGGTTTGCACAAAAAATCCAAAAAAAAACGCCGCCCGAGGGCGGCGAAGGGGGCGTGCGCATGTACGGAAGCGATCGCGAGGCCTACCTGCGCCTGCTGGCGCGCCAGTATCCGACCGTGCGCGCGGCGTCGGCGCGGATCATCCACCTGCGGGCGGTGCTGGGCCTGCCCAAGGGCACGGAGCACTTCCTGTCCGACCTGCACGGCGAGCACGCCGCGTTTTCGCACATGCTGCGCAACGCCAGCGGCGTCATCAAGGCCAAGATCCGCGACCTGTATCAGAACGTGCTGCCCGCGCACGAGCGCGACCTGCTGTGCACGCTGATCTACTATCCCGAGGAGAAGCTCTCGCTGCTGCGCCGTCAGGGCGCGGTGAACGCGGAGTTCTACCGCATCACGCTCTACCGGCTGGTGGAGGTGTGCCGCCTGCTGGCGGGCAAGTACACGCGCGAGCGCGTGCGCGCGGCGCTGCCGGGGGATCTGGGCGGCGTCATCGAGGAGCTGCTCACGCGCGAGGACGGGCGCGACAAGCAGGCGTATTATGAGGAGCTGATGCGCGCGGTGATCGAGACCGGCCAGGGGGACGACCTGATCGTCGCCCTCTCGCAGACCATCCAGTACCTGGCCGTGGACCGGCTGCACATCATCGGCGACATCTACGACCGCGGCCCGCGCGCCGACCTGATCCTCGACGCGCTGATGGACTACCACCAGGTGGACGTGCAGTGGGGCAACCACGACATCGCGTGGATGGGCGCGGCCGCGCTGTGCGAGGCGTGCATCGCGCAGGTGCTGGTGACCTCCGTCAAGTACGGCAACCTGGACACGCTCGAGGTCGGCTACGGCATCTCGCTGCGGCCGCTGTCCAACCTGGCCGAGCTGTACGCGGACGATCCCTGCGAGGGCTTCCAGGCGCGCGGCGGCGGCCAGGACGCGCAGGAGGACGCCGGCCGCCTCGCCCGCATGCACAAGGCCGCGGCGGTGCTGCAATTCAAGCTCGAGGGCCAGCTCCTCGCGCGCCGCCCCGAGTACGGCATGGAAGCCCGCCGCCTGCTGCACCGCGTCGACCCCGACGCCTGTACGGTCGAGGTGGACGGCACGGTCTATCCCATGCGCTCGCGCAGCTTCCCCACCGTCGACTGGCGCGATCCCTACGCGCTGTGCCCGCAGGAGCGCGAGGCGCTCGACCGCCTGACCGCCGCCTTCGCCCACAGCGAGAAGCTTCAGCGCCACGTGCGCTTCCTCTACAGCGCCGGCGGGCTGTACCTGCGCTGCAACGGCAACCTGCTCTATCACGGCTGCATGCCGCTCACGCCCGAGGGCGAGTTCGCCGCCATCCCGCTGCCGCTCGAGCCCGGCGAGGCCCAGCCCGTGTGGCAGGCCGCGTTCGACCGCGCCGACCGCGTCGCGCGCCAGGGCTACTTCGCCCGCGAGGGCAGCGCCGCGCGCGAGGCGGGCCGCGACTTCCTGTGGTATCTCAGCTGCGGCCCGTGTTCGCCCCTGTTCGGCAAGGACCGCATGGCCACGTTCGAGCGCTGCTTCATCCCCGACGAGGCCGCCTGGCGCGAGACGAAGAACCCCTACTACGCCCGCCTGGACGACCCCGCCTTCGCCGCGCGCGTCCTGGAGGCGTTCGGCCTCTCGCCCGAGCGCGGCCACATCGTCAACGGGCACGTGCCCGTGCGCCTGCGCAAGGGCGAAAGCCCCGTGCGCGCCGGCGGCCGCCTGCTCGTCATCGACGGCGGCCTCTCCCGCGCCTATCAGCCCGTCACCGGCATCGCCGGCTATACGCTCATCTTCAGCTCGCACGAGCTTTCGCTCGTCGCGCACCAGCCCTTCGAGTCCACCGTGCGCGCCATCACCGAGGAGCAGGACATCCACTCCGTCCAGACCGTCGTGGAGAAGATGCCCCGCCGCCTGCTCGTGGCCGATACCGACCAGGGCGACGCCCTGCGCGCGCGCATCGCCGACCTGGAGGCCCTGCTGAGCGCCTACCGCGACGGCGCGCTCAAGGAGGCCCGTCCCGACGACTCGCCGTGATAGGGCCGCGCGGCGATATCGCCACGCGATGGTCTCGACTGGCGTAATATTATTCGTCCGGCTCCGTCCACGCCGCGCCCGCGAACGCGTCCCGCGCCAGGCGGTAGGCCGCCCGCTCGCTGCGCCCGACCACCCGCCGCCGCAGCCCCTGCGGCGTGCACAGCGCGAGCGCCACGTGCCCCTTCATCGCCTGCGGATGGCGCAGCACGCGCGCCGGGGCCGGGGCCGCGCCCGCGCGCGCCACGGTCAGGAAGCAGAACGTCTCGTCCTCAAACGGCGCCTCGCCCCCCTTGAGCGCCCGGTGCAGCCGCGTGCGCTCCACGCGCACCGCAAAGCGGCACCACGCGTCGCCCTCCATGGCGCACAGGCAGCCCCCGGGACACGGCGCGGCCACCTGCGCGCCCAGCGCCGCCAGCTGCGCGCGCGCCCGCCCAAGCCGCGCAAAGCCCGCGGGCGTGCCCGGCTCCACGAGCAGCAGCGCGTCCGCGGCCGCGTATAGCCGGGGCAGGGCCGCGTCCTGCTGCGCCTCCGTCAGCTCGCCCAGCACGTAACAGGCCGTCGCGAGCGCCGGGCCGCCGCCCAGGGCCGGCAGCGTCAGCGCGGGGTCCGCAAGGTCCGCCGCCGTCCACGAGGCCGCGCGCAGCGCCTCCGGCCCCGCCTGCGCCAGCGCCTGCCCCGCCGCGCGCATGGCCGCCTCGCGCTCCAGCAGCGCCGCCCGCTCGATCGTCGGGAACACGCCGCACGCCGCCCACGCCGCCGCGCCCGTGCCCGCGCCCGCGTCCAGCAGCGCCCGCGGCGCAAACCCCGGCAGGCACGCCGCCGACAGCTGCAGCGCCCGCTGCGCCGCCGCCCAGGTCGCCGGCATGCGCGACGCCGCATAGGCCGCCGCCTCGCCCGGCGTGGTCAGCAGCCGCGCCCCGCGGCCCGTCTGCGTGCGGTAGCGCGCGCTGACCGCCTGCGCGTCCGCCGTGAGCGCCCCCTGCGCATGCCCCCTGAGCAGCGATTCCATCCCGTTGAGCAGCGCCTGCGGCAGCTGTGCCATGCGCCCGCCTCCCCTTGCATCCAGATGGAGCTACTATACCACGTCCCCGCCCCCTTGACAACCGGGGCGGGGTGCTGTATCCTATACATTATTACTGAGAAGCCGCTTTTTGTGGCGATGGAGGACCCGATGGACGAACGCGACGCGATCCGCGAGCCCATTCCCGAAAAGACCCCCGACCCGGCGGCGGCCCCGGCGGCCGGCGGGCAGGACGCCCCGGCGCAGGAGAGCGCCGCGGACACGGCGGCCTATGTGCACCTGGAGGAGGCGTACGAGGCGGGGCAGCTGCGCCCGGAGCAGGTGCCGCGGCTGCTGCGGCTGCGGCGGGATGCGGCGCGGCGGTTTGACGTGCTGGAGCCGGAGCTGCGCCTGGACGCGGGCCCTGCCACGGAGCAGGAGGTGCGCACGGCGATGCGCCGGGTGGTGCAGATGCAGGGCGGCGGGGCGGACCCGGGCGAGGTGCAGTACCTGGCGGACCACCTGCGGGAGGTGCTCGAGGCGACGCGCTCGCGCCTGCAGGGGGAGCGCGCGGCGGTGGAGCGCGGGCGGTACTGGACGTTCGCGGCGGACGCGGAGGGCTGCGTGGAGCGCGCGGACGGCGGGTATGTGTACGTGATCGACGGGCGTCGGCGCGTGGTGCCGGAGGGGGAGGACGCGGCCCCGTACGTGGGCGACCGGCCGTTCATCCCGATGGAGGACATGCCCTACATCCTGGGCGACGAGGACCCGGTGGAGAGCCTGGCGGACCAGGAGTTCCTGGCGATCCCGAGCTACATCTGTTATCCGGAGCTGCTGCGGGCGCTGGCCAACGCGCAGGATACCTTCCGCACCGACGAATACCACATGCTGCCCACGCACGAGGTGCAGCGCCAGAACCTGCGCGCGCGCTACACGATCGCGCCGCAGGGCTTTCCGGGCGATCCGGACTACTACGACCGCCTGCCCACGGGCATGATCGAGGAGGCGACCTGGTCGCTCAAGCACCTGGACGACCTGGCCGTGGACGTGCTCAACATCACGTTCGCCGAGTGGATCCGCTCGCATCCGGCCTCGCCCGACGCGTTCATCAAGATCAGCGCCGCGGACATCCTGCGCGCGCGCGGGCTCAAGGCGCGCAAGAACGGCGAGGGCCGCCGCGGCGGCTTCACGGAGAAGCAGTACCGCGACATCTCCGACCGCATGCAGGCGCTGCGCAACATCACCGCGCACATCCAGCAGATGAACGTCTACGAGACGGACAAGAAGGGCCGCCGCACCCAGCGCACCTACAACCACCGCAGCTACATCCTGCTCATCTCGGGCTATGTCGAACAGAACATCATCGACGGCCGCCCGCTGCAGTCCAGCTGGACCGTGCGCCCCGGCGACGTGTTCTCCCGCCTGCTGATGACCAACATCGGCCGCGAGACCGCGCTGCTGTCCGTCAAGGCGCTGCAGTTCGACCCCTACCGCCAGCAGCTCGAAAAGCGGCTGACCACCTACTTCTCCTGGCAGTGGCGCATCCGCCAGCTGCGCGGCGACTACGACGCGCCCTACCGCGTGCAGACGCTGCTCGACTGGCTCGGCGAGGCCCCCGACAAGAAGAACCCCCTGCGCACCAAGGAGCGCCTCGAGCGCGCGCTCAACACCCTGCGCCAGGAGAACATCATCGCCGCCTGGAACTACGGCGCCGACGCCCGCCCCGAGATCGTCGGCCGCCGCGGCTGGGTCGAGCAGTGGCTGCGTTGGGGCGTGCACGTCACGCCCGTGGAGGCCATCGTCGGCCACTATGCCGGCATCCGCCGCCCCGCCCCGCTGCGCCTGGCCGCCGCCCGCCCCGCCGAGCGCCCCCAGCCGCAGGCCCACGTCTTCACCGCCGAGGGCCTCAAGGCCCTGCGCAAGCGCAAGGGCCTCAGCCAGGTCCAGCTCGCGCAGCTGCTGGGCGTCTCGCAGGGCTACCTCTCCCAGGTCGAAAAGGGCCGCAAGCCCATCGGCCCCGCCGCCGACCGCATCCTCAAGTGGGTCATGGAGCAGGAGAACGAATAGGCGTCCCGGGGCGCCTTTTGGGGGCTGCGCGCCCCCAAACCCCCCGGCAGGGCTTTGCCCTGCACCCGCCCAAAGGGCCGCGCGTGGCGCGGCCCTTTGTCATGGGACGGCCATGCTTGGCCCATGCGGGCCCCTGGAGCCACGGGGCGCTTCTTGGGGGGCTGCGCGCCCCCAAACCCCCCGGCAGGGCTTTGCCCTGCACCCGCCCAAAGGGCCGTGCGTGGCACGGCCCTTTGTCATGGGACGGCAGCCCTTCGCTCCCTGCGGGCCAAGCGTAGCACAGGCCCTTAGCGGGGAGTGCAGAGGGGCAATGTCCCTCTGCCGGGGTTCAGGGGCAGCGCCCCTGGGGCCACGGGATGGTATCGATGTTTATTACTATTACAGCCCGGCTGTGGCAAAGTTCAAGACCGAGGGTCTGTTTTGGGGCGCAAACAGACCCTCGGTCTGCGCGCTCTGCGGACAAATCCTGCGCGGCCGGGCGCAAAATAGGAAAAAAAGGCCCTTCCCTTTTGCCGCGAAGGGGCGTACAATAGAAACATAAAGAATACGTAAAATGGAGAGATTTGCGTGCAAGTGTTACACAGGGGGCTCGCGCTGGATCGCGCGGACAGGCGGACAATCTGGCGGATCGTGCTGCCGTCGCTGGTGGAACTGGTTTTGACGCAGCTGTTTGCCATGGTCGATACGATCATGCTGGGACAGACGAGCATGTCGGCGGTGGCGATCGCGGCGGTGGGCCTGACGAACAACCCGGTGAACATGGTCAACGGCGTGCTGACGGCGCTGCACATCGGCACGACGGCGGCCATCGCGTGGGCGGTGGGCGCGGGCGACCTGCGGGCGGCGCGGGCGGTGACGCGCACGGCGCTGTCGATGTCGGTGCTGATGGGCCTGGGCGCGGCGGCGCTGCTGTACCTGCCGGCGGGGCCGCTGGTGACGTTCATGGGCGCGCAGGCGGACACGTACGAGTACGCGCGCACGTACCTGCAGATCATCGCGCTGGGCATGCCGGCGGCGATGGTGGGCTTTGCGTGCACGGCGTCGCTGCGCGGCGTGGGGCTGACGCGCCTGCCGATGGCGTACAACCTGGCGGGCAACCTGCTCAACGTGGTGGGCAACTATGCGCTGATCTACGGTCACTTCGGGCTGCCGGCCATGGGCGTGGCGGGCGCGGCGATCTCCACGACGCTCTCGCGCTACGTGTCGTGCACGCTGGCGCTGCTGGTGATCTTCCGCGGGCACTCCAAGGTGCAGGTGCACCTGCATGAGGACTTCCGCCTGCGCAAGCAGTGGCTCTCGCGCATCCTGGGCGTGGGCGTGACGAGCGGGCTGGAGCAGTTCATCATGCAGATCGGGTTCATGATGTTCGCGCGCACGGTGTCGGGGCTGGGCACGGTGGTGTTCGCGGCGCATCAGATCGGCCTGTCGGTCAACGGCCTGACGTGGATGCCCGGCCAGGCGTTCGCGGTGGCGGCCACGACGCTGGTGGGCCAGAGCCTGGGCGCGGGCAATCCGCAGCGGGCCAAGACGCTGGTGCGCGTCATCTGGCGCTATTCGCTGGTGGCCGCCGGGCTGATCGCGGCGCTGTTCCTGGTGGGCGCGCAGTGGATCGTGCGCGCCTACACCAACGACCCGCAGGTCGAGCGCCTGGCCTCGACGGTGCTGCGCATCATCGCGCTGGGCATGCCGGGCATCGCCACGCAGCTGCCCATCGCGGCGGCGCTGCGCGGGGCGGGCGACACGCGCTTTCCGCTGTACGCGTCGGCGGCGGGCATCTGGGTGTTCCGCGTGCTGATCGCGCCGCTGTTCGTGTATACGCTGGGCTGGGGCCTCAACGGCGCGTGGTACACCATCGCGCTGGACCAGACGACGCGCGCGGCGGTGGTCTACGCGCGCTTCCACACCGACCGATGGATGCACATGCACGGCGCCGGCCTGTCCGGCAAGCCGGCGGCGGAGAAGGGGGATTGAGCCATGGCGCAAGCCGAACGCAACGCCGACGCGCCCCGCAGCACGCGGGGCAACCTGCGCGCCTTCGCCCGCTACTACAGGCCGCACCTGCGGCTGTTTCTGCTGGATATGGCCTGCGCGCTGATCGTCGCGCTGGTGGATCTGATGTTCCCCGTCGTCACCCGCACGGTGCTGGACACGTACCTGCCCGCGCAGATGTACGGCGCGTTCTTCGGGATCATCGCGCTGATGGGCGCGGCGTACCTGCTGCGCTGCGCGATGCAGTGGGTGATCACCTACCTGGGCCACATGATGGGCGTGCTGATGGAGGCCGACATGCGCCGCGACATCTTCGCGCAGCTGCAGCGGCTGTCCTTCTCCTATTATGACCGCAACCGCACCGGCCGGCTGATGTCGCGCGTGACGAACGACCTGTTCGAGATCACGGAGCTGGCGCACCACGGCCCGGAGGACCTGTTCATCTCGGCGGTGACGCTCATCGGCGCGTTCGCGGTGCTGTTCTCGATGCAGTGGCGGCTCGCGCTCGTGCTGCTGGTGATGGTGCCGGCGCTGCTGTGCTTCGCCGTCTCGCAGCGGCGGCGCATGTCGGCCACAAGCCGGCAGGTCAAGGAGCGCATGGCGGGCATCAACGCGGACATCGAGTCGAGCATCTCGGGCGTGCGCGTGGCCAAGGCGTTCACCAACGAGGGCTACGAGATCGAGAAGTTCCGCCAGGGCAACGAGCGGTTCAAGGGCGCCAAGCGCGGCTTTTACAGCGCGATGGCGGTGTTCCACTCGGGCATGGAGCTGCTGCTCAACTTCATGGGCCTGCTGGTGCTGCTCTTTGGCGGCCTGCTGATCATGGGCGGCGGGCTGACGCTGCCGGAGCTGGTGACGTTCAACCTCTACATCGCCACGATCCAAAGCCCCATCCGCCGCCTGGCGCAGTTCGTCGAGCAGTTCAACACCGGCATGGCGGGCTTCCACCGCTTCCAGGAGGTCATGAAGGAGACGCCCGACATCCAGGACGCGCCGGACGCCGTGCCGCTTTCGGATGTCAAGGGCGACGTGCAGTTTGAGGATGTGACGTTCGCGTACGAGGAGGGCCGAAGCGTCCTCTCGCACGTCAACCTGCACATCCGCGCGGGCGAGATGCTCGCGCTGGTCGGCCCCTCCGGCGGCGGCAAGACGACGCTGTGCCAGCTGCTGCCGCGCTTTTACGACGTGCGCGAGGGCGTCATCCGCCTGGACGGGCAGGACATCCGCCGCATCCGCCTGGCCGACCTGCGCGGCTCGATCGGCATCGTGCAGCAGGACGTGTTCCTCTTCGCGGGCACGGTCATGGAAAACATCCGCTACGGCCGCCCCGACGCCACCGAGGACGAGGTCGTGCGCGCGGCCAAGCTCGCCGAGATCCACGAGGACATCTTGCAGATGCCCGAGGGCTATCAGACGATGGTCGGCGAGCGGGGCATCCTGCTCTCCGGCGGGCAGAAGCAGCGCGTGTCCATCGCGCGCATCTTCCTGAAAAATCCGCCCATCCTCATCTTGGACGAGGCCACCAGCGCCCTGGATACCGCCACCGAGGTGCGCATCCAGCGCGCGCTGGGCCGCCTGGCGCAGGGCCGCACGACGCTGGTGATCGCGCACCGGCTCTCGACCATCCGCGGCGCGGACGAGATCGTCGTCATCGACGAGCACGGCATCGAGGAGCAGGGCACGCACGAGGAGCTCATGCGCCGCGGCGGCGCCTACCGCGCGCTGTACGAGGCGCAGTTCGGCCAGGATGAGCCCATGCGCCGGGACGGCGATGCGAAGGGGGGCGCGCCCGCATGAGGCTGCGCAGGCCGGATGCCGCGCCCACGTTCTATCCCGAGTTGCTGCGCCTGGCGCTGCCCGTCGTGGTGCAAAACCTGCTCAGCGCCGCGGTCAACTCCGCCGACGTGGTCATGCTCAACGCGGTCAGCCAGGACGCCATCTCCGCCGTCTCGCTGGCCAGCCAGTACGCGAACATCCTGTTCATGATCTACTACGGCCTGGGCACCGGTGCCACCATGCTCTGCGCGCAGTACCACGGCAAGGGCGACCTGCGCGCCGTGCGCGCCGTCGAGGGCATCGCGCTGCGCTTCTCGCTCGCGCTGTCCGTGCTCTTCGCCGCCGCCGCGCTGTTCTTCCCCGAGGGCATGATGCGCATCTACACCAGCGATCCCGCCCTCATCGCGCTGGGCTGCGATTACCTGCGCGTGATGAGCGTCGCCTACCTGTGCTGGGGCGTCATCGAGGTGTACCTGGCCGTGCTGCGCTCCATCGGCCGCGTCACCATCTGCATGGCGCTCAACATCGTGGCCTTCTGCCTGAACGTGCTGCTCAACGCGGTGTTCATCTTCGGCCTGCTGGGCGCGCCGCGCCTGGGCGTCACGGGCGTGGCCATCGCCACGGCCATCTCCCGCCTGGTCGAGCTCGCCTGTTGCCTGGCCGTCTCCGCCCGCAGCCGCGACGTCAAGCTCAACCTCGGCTACATGTTCGTGCGCAGCCGCGCGCTGTTCCGCGACTTCCTGCGTATGTCCCTGCCCGCGCTGTTCAACGACATCGTCTGGGGCCTGGCGTTCTCCATGTATTCGCTCATCCTCGGCCACATGGGCTCCGACGCCGTCGCCGCCAACTCGCTGGTCACGGTCGTGCGCAACCTGGGCACCACCGCGTGCTTCGCGCTGGCCAGCGCAGGGGCCATCCTGCTGGGGCGCATCATCGGCGAAAACCGCCTGGACGAGGCCCGCGCCGGCGCCTCGAAGCTCTGGCGCGCCACGCTGGTCACCGGCATCTGCGGCGGGCTGATCATCCTGCTCATCTCCCCGCTCGTGCTGCGCTTTGCAGACCTGACCGATACCGCCCGCCACTACCTGCGCGTCATGCTGATGATCAACAGCGTCTACATCATCGGCCCCGCGATGAACACCACGCTCATCTGCGGCATCTTCCGCGCCGGCGGCGACAGCCGCTTCGGCCTGATCTGCGACGTGCTGGACATGTGGTGCTATGCCGTGCCCGCCGGGCTGATCGCCGCGTTCGTGCTGCACTGGCCCGTGCTGGCCGTCTATGCGCTCATGTGCACCGACGAGTTCGTCAAGATGCCCTTCATCGCCCGCCACTACCGCCGCGGCGACTGGCTGCGCAACATCACCCGCGACGAGCTGTTCGAGGCCGCCGAGTGACCAGGGGGCGGTGGAACGGCAGGGCTTTGCCCTGCGCCCACTCAAAAGGACCGTGCGTTGCACGGTCCTTTTGAGTGGGACAAAAGCCCTTCGCCTCATGCGGGCCGCGCGAAGCGCAGGCCCTGGCGGCGGGGTGCAGGGCTCGGAAGGGAAGCGGCGGCCCAGTGGGCCGATTGCCCCGAAGGGGCAAAGCGACCCGGACGAGGCCGCCGAAACGAGCGGCGGGCGCGTCAGCGCCTGACCGCGACGATTGAGGCGGCAGGAGACACTGTCCCCCTGCTGGGGGTCCAGGGGGCAAAGCCCCCTGGTCAGGCCAGGCCCAGCAGCAGGTAGGCGACCGTGCCCACCGCGCCGGTGCCGAAGAGCACGGCGATGGCGCCGGCCTTTTTCATGCGCA
>LHCFR02800__coassemble_1154_pt1 | contig 14724 bp, 10 predicted proteins | sample LHCFR02800__metabat2_low_PE_075 | metagenome-assembled genome bin LHCFR02800
CGTCTTTATATAAGATGAACTTTTATTGATCTGCGTTTCAGGCATTTACAGGCGAACTGAAATGGGGTACAATGAAAGATACAACGCATTGAATGGCACCGGATCTTTGCGTATGCTACCAAAATCAGTTTAGATATGAAACGGCAGGTGCGACGGCATGACCGAACAACTCCTCAAAAGCATCCTGGAAAACCTGGCCGCGTTCGCCATCTATGCGGCGATCGTGCTCATCTTCATCGTCGCGTCGTTCAAGTGCTTCGTGCCGCTCTCGCGCAACGCCTCCGCCTTGCGCCGGGCGGCGCGCCGCCTGATCGACGAGGGCAAGCGCGGCGTGGACGTCCCCTCCTGGAACAGCCTGGACTTTCTGGGCCGTAGCTTGCAGGATGACTGGATGCGCTTCCTGCAAAACGCGCAGACGCGCGACGCGCACGGCGGTTCGTGCGATGTGGAGGACTACATCAACGAAGACACGGCCATCGACGAGGCGAGCAACCCGCAGCTGGCCGAGATGATCCCGGGCGTGATGGTCTCCCTGGGCATCCTGGGCACGTTCCTGGGCCTGGTGACGGGCCTGTCGGGCCTGGCGCTCACGGACGACACGGCGACGATGCTCTCCGCCATCGATCAGCTGATCGGCGGCATGAGCACCGCGTTTCTGACGTCGATCTTCGGCGTCATCGCGTCCCTGACGTTCAACTTCCTGAACCGCTACAACACCGGCAAGGCGCAGCGCGCGCTCTCGCACTTCATCGACGCATTCCAGCAGTACGGCATGCCCAAGCCCGTGGATGACCGCACGCAGCTGATCGCCATGCAGCAGGAGCAGACGGCCTACCTGCGCACCGCGGTCGAGGAGGTCTCCGCGCGCCTGGTCACGCAGATCGAGCAGAGCATCCTGCGCGCGCTGCTGCCCGTGCAGCGCTCGATGGACAACTTCATCGTCGCGGCCACGCGCGAGCAGGTTGAGGGCATCGACCGCGTGGCGGCCCGCTTTGTGGAGCGCATGGACGCGGCGATGGGCGGCAGGCTGCAGAACCTGTCGGACAAGCTGGACGAGATGGCGGCCTCCAACCGCGCCACGCAGCAGGATATGAAGGCTGCGGCCGAGGCCATCGCCACCATGACGCAGGACGTGGTCAACATGCACGCGCTCTCCCAGTCGGTCCTGGAGCAGTTCCAGGCCTATACCGCGGACATGTCGCTCAACAAGCAGAACGTGCAGGAGAGCGCCGCCCGCTGCGCGCGCATGATCGAGGAGGCGCAGGCCTCGCTCTCGCGCATGACGCAGGAGGCAGAGACGTCGCTGGCCAATTCGATGGAAAAGGTGGCGCAGACCGCCGCGCAGCAGACGCGTTACCTGGCCAAGCTGCAGGAATACCAGGCGGCGGTACAGCAGGGCCAGCAGCAGTATGTCGCCTGGACGGACAAGTTCCTCGCCAGCGCGCAGACGCAGAGCCTGACCACGGCCAAGGAGCTGGAGCGCGTGAGCGCGTCGGTCAAGGACAGCGCGGCGCTGCTCAACAGCGCGTACCTGTCCTTCTGCGAGCAGCTGGAGGAGGGCCTGAGCAAGGGCCTGGCGCTGCTGGACGAGAACGTGACCACCACGACCCGTCAGCTGGGCACGACGCTGGCCGGCATCCGCCAGACGACGGATGCGCTGCCCGCGCTGCTGGCCGGAAGCGCGCGCAAGTACAGCGCGCAGGTCGACCAGTTCGTGGGCGCCCTGCAGCAGCTGCAGCGCTCGCTGGAGCGCACGGCCCAGGCCGCGGAGGACGCCTCCCGTGAGCAGACCAAGAGGGAGGTAAGCTGATGCGCGCGCAACATGGCAGAAGGGCCCGGGGCGATGCGAGCTCGTTCTGGATCTCGTATTCCGACCTGATGGCGAGCATGCTGTTCGTGTTTGCGTTGATCCTGTTCTTCAGCATCTATCAACTGGTCGATCTGCAGGAGAAGAAGACCGCCGAGCTGGAGACGCAGGCGGCGCAGCTGGCGACGCAGCAGAGCCTTCTGCTCGATCAGGAGGCGGAGCTCAAGGACAAAGAGGAGTTGCTGGCGACCTCGTCCCAGCTGCTGGAGGATCAGCAGACGCAGCTGGATGAGCAGGCGGCGCTGCTGGCGCTGACGGCGGCGCAGCTGGAGGAGCGCGAGACCGCGTTCGACGCTCAGAGCGTTGAGCTGGAAGAGGCGCGCCTGCAGATTGCTCTGGCCCAGCAGAACCTGGACACCCAGCAGTTGCGCCTGGACGAGCAGCAGGCGCAGATCGACAACCTGATCGGCGTGCGCTCGCGCATCATCGAGGACCTGCGCGACGAGATGCGCAGCGCCAACCTCGACACCGTCGTCGACCGGCAGACCGGCGCGATCACGTTTACCAGCTCCGTGCTCTTTGACTACAACAGCTCCGATCTCAAGGACTCGGGCAAGGCGCTGCTGGACAGCTTTTTGCCCGTCTACGTGCATACGCTGCTCTCCGAGGAGAACCAGGACTACGTGGCCGAGATCATCATCGAGGGACACGCGGACATGAGCGGCGATTACCTGAGCAACCTGAACCTGTCGCAACAGCGCGCGCTGTCGGTCGTGTCCTACTTCCTGTCGGATACGTTCTACGGCCTGACCGCGCAGGAAAAGGAGCAGCTGCGCTCGATCGTCACGGCCAACGGGCGCTCCTGGGTCGATCCGGTCTACAACGAGGACGGCACGGTCAACATGGAGGCATCCCGCCGCGTGGAGTTCAAGTTCCGCCTCAAGGATGCGGAGATGATCGAGGAAATGAGCAGCATTCTTGAACAGAACGACTGACGCCGGGCATCGCTGCGGCTGGGAAGGATGAAGGACGATGCGGACTTTGGCTTGGGTGCTGATCGTCGTGACGGCCGTGGCGCTGCTGGTGGCCGGCTATGAGCTGGCGACGATGCGGCTCGTGACGGGCGAGGTGCAGGTGGAGGTCACGCCCGCGGCGCAGAATGAGGCGCTCTTTGAGCAGCTGCGCGCGGACATGGCCAACAACGCCCTGACGGGCCGCGCGTTTACAGGCGAATCCATCGGCGACATCGCGGACTACGTGTTCGTCACCTACACCGTGCCCGTGCGCAACTTCAACCTGCTGCGCGCGGAATGGATTGAGCTGGCCGTGCAGCCCCAGGAGGGCGATGTGACGCAGCTGTTCACCGGCGACGCACAGCAGGTGGCGGGGCTGCGCAGCGCGGAGCTTCGCGCGACGGTGCTGTGCCGCCTGGACGAACAGACCGCCGCGGCGCGCACGCCCAGCCTGTCGGTCAACTATTTCATCTTCGGCCGTGCCTACAGCTTTTCGCTGTAGACGGCCCCAAACGGACGGGACGGTTGTCCCGTCTTTTTTGCGCCTGCACCCCTTTGCGCGCGCGGCATACGATGATAGCGTGAGGGAGCACCTCATAGACAAAGACGAGGAGGCGCAAACGAGCATGAGCTTTTACTCCTACAAGAACGGCAACGCCGCCGGATGTCCCGGCATCGTCGGGAACGATGTGCTCAACGGCCTGAACGAGAAGATCTGCATTCAGGTGCAGCGCGTGTACGATTCCTGCCTGCAACAGGAGCAGATCGACGACGTGGATGTGACGCTCGTCAGCTACGGCCTGGTGCCCTCGTGCGGATGCGGCACGAACGACACGAATGAGAATACGCAGCCGGTCATGCCCATCACGTTCGAGAGCTGCCGCTCGACGTCCACCGAGGGCACCATCCGGGATCTGACGATCGACCGCCTGTGCGACCGGCCCTGCTTCGCGCGCGTGCGCTGCAAGATCGACGTGCCGATCGACATCCTGTTTACGGACGCGAATTGTCGCGAGTACATCGGACGCGGCGTGGTGACGGTGAACAAGGACGTCCTGCTGTCCATCCCCGACGAGTCCATCGTGCCCTATACGCTTGAGTCGATGGTCAGCGCCATCTGCGTGTCCGGCACCTACCGCGGCAACAACGTCTTCCGCCTGACGGTGTGCGTCACCGTCATCCTCAAAGTGCTGGCCAAGGTCGAGATCCTCGTGCCCTCCTATGGCTTCTGCACCGTCCCGCCGTGCGAGGAGTTCGCGGACAATGTCTGTGATGAATTCTTCAGCCTGCCGCTGTTCCCGCCGGCGCTGTGCGATGACAGCACCGTGCAGACGGGCTGCAACTGCGGCTGCACGACGATCGGCGGAAACAACTGCAATACGAACTGCAACTGCGGCTGCAACTCCTGCCGCAGATAGGCGGGAAATCCCCCGGAGACAGTCTCCGGGGGATTTTTTGCGGCGTGCATGACAAACATCCATTCCCATGCTACAATAGAGGCATGGAGGGATGGCGCATGGACGAGGCCTTGAGGCTCTTTTCGCCGCAGACGGCGGCGTGGTTTTCGCGCGCCGTCGGCACGCCCACGGCCGTGCAGCGGGAGGGTTGGCCGGCTGTCGCTTCCGGTACGCATGCGCTGATCAGCGCGCCCACGGGCACGGGCAAGACGCTGTGCGCGTTCCTGTGGTTTGTCGACGCCATCGCGCGCGAGGAGGCCCCCGAGGACACGCTGCGCGTCGTATACGTCTCCCCGCTCAAGGCGCTGGGCAATGACATCCGCGAAAACCTGCGCCGTCCCATCGAGGGCATCGAGGGCGCGCAGCGCGTGCGGGTGGCCGTGCGCACGGGCGACACGCCGCAGAGCGAACGCGCTCGCATGTGCAGAAAGCCGCCGCACATTTTGATCACGACGCCCGAATCGCTGTACCTGCTGCTGACGTCCCAAAGCGGGCGGCGCATGCTGTCTACCGCGCGGGCCGTCATCGTCGACGAGCTGCACGCGATGATCGACACCAAGCGTGGGGCGCACCTCATGCTCTCGCTCGCGCGCCTGGACGACCTGTGCGGCAGGCCGCTGCAGCGCATCGGGCTTTCGGCCACCGTGCGCCCGCTGCAAAAAGCCGCGGATTTCCTGGGGCCCGGCGCGCGGATCATCGCGCCGCCCATGCGCAAGGAGGCCGACATTCGGATCGTCAGCCCGCTGCGCGACATGCGCGCGCTGCCGGAGGGCACGATCTGGCCTGAAATCGCCCGATGCGTGGCGGAGGCCTGTCAGGGCACGCGTGCGGTGATCGCCTTTCTGGATGGCCGCGCGCAGGCGGAGCGGCTTGCGCACGGCGTGAACGAGCTGATGGGCGATGGATTTGCGCGCACGCATCACGGCTGCGTGTCCAAGGAGCAGCGGCTGGAGGCCGAGCAACAGCTGCGCGAGGGAAAGCTGCGCCTGCTGTGCGCGACCTCCTCCATGGAGCTGGGCATCGACGTGGGCGAGGTGGACAGGGTCGTGCAGATCGGATGCCCCGTGCGCGTTTCCAGCGCGATGCAGCGCATGGGGCGCGCGGGACACCGGCCCGACCGCGTGAGCGTGATGTGCGTCTATCCGCGCACGGCTGCGGAGGCGCTTGGCTGCGGCCTGCTGGCCGACGCCGCCATGGCGGGAGCGATCGAGCCCGCACGGCCGCCCTGCGGGTGCCTGGACGTGCTCGCGCAGCATCTGGTGTCCATGGCCGCGGCGCGCACATACACGGTGGAGGACGCCGTGCGCATCGCGCGGGGCGCGTATCCCTTTGCGCAGATCACGCGCGAGCAGGTGGAGGCGCTGCTGCGCATGCTGGCCGGCGACTTTGAACACGAGCGGGACGAGCCCGTGCGGCCGCGCCTGCTGTACGACCGGCTGCACGGCACGGTCAGCGGGGACGCCTATACGCGCATGCTCGCCGTCTCCACCGGCGGGACGATTCCCGACCGCGGCTGGTTTCCCGTGACGCTCGCGGACGGCACGCGCCTGGGCGAGCTGGACGAGGAGTTCGTCTTCGAGGCGCGCGTCGGCGACAAGTTCCTGCTTGGGGCGTTTGCGTGGCGCATTGCGGAGATCCGGCGCGACCGCGTGGTCGTAACGCCCGCGAGCGCGCAGGGCGCGCAGTCGCCCTTCTGGCGGGGGGACGGGCAGGGGCGCGACTATGAGATCGGCCTGCGCTTTGGCCGGACGCTGCGCGCGCTGGAGGAAGAGACGCATGCGGGCCGGCTGGAGGCGGCGCTGCGCGGACTGCACATGGACGGGGACGCCGCGCAGAACGCCGCCCGCCATGTGGCGCGGCAGCTGGAGGCGACCGGCTGTCTGCCCAGCGACCGCGTCATCGTGTGCGAACACTTCTCGGACGAGGCGGGCGAGCGGCAGCTGATGGTGCACTCGGTCTTCGGACGCCGGGTGAACGCCGCGCTCTCGCTGTTGCTGGCGAACGAGGCGCGCGTGCGGATGGGTCTGGATGTGCGCGCCTTCGAGGACGACGACGGCGTACTGCTCTATGTGATGGGCACACGCAACCTGCCCGACGGGCTGCTCCAGGCGCTCTCGCCGCAGGAAGCGCCGCAGACGCTGCGCGCACTGCTGCCGGGCACGCCGCTCTTTTCAATGGTCTTCCGCTATGCGGCGGGGCGCGCGCTGATGATGGGCGTACGGCGCGGCGGCCGACAGCCGCTGTGGGTGCAGCGCCTGCGCGGGGCGGAGGCGCTTTCACTGGCGGTGCGGCGGGAAGACCATCCGCTGATGCAGGAGGCGCTTCGCGAGTGCATGGAGGACATCCTGGACATCCAGGCCTTGCAGGAGGTGCTGAGCGGCGTGCGTGAAGGCCGCATCGCGGTGCGGGAGCTGCACGCGGACGCGCCCTCGCCGATGGCGCTGCCGCTGCGCCGCCAGGTCGAGGCGACGATGATGTACGACTATGCGCCGATCCCGTCCGCCGCGCATCAGGCCGTGCAGGAGGCGCTGCGCGCGCAGGAATCGCTCATCATTCCCGGCGCGGAGGCGCTGGCGCGCGCGGCGCGGCGCAGGCGCGAGCCGGATGACGCGGAGCAGCTGCATGCGCTGCTCATGGCCGAGGGCGACTTGATCGCTGGGGAAACCGACGCGCCGGTGGCCTGGCTGGAATCGCTTGCGCGGGCCGGACGCGCACTGTACGTCGAGCCGGGGCTGTGGATCTGCGCGGAGCAACGGGCGCTGTATGAGACCGCCGCCACGGGCGCCTGGGAAGAGCGGTTGCGCATCGCGCGCCGCTGCCTGCGCTACCGCGGCGCGCAGAATGCACAGAGCCTTTGCGCGCGCTATGTCTGGCCGGAGGACGACTGCGGCGCGCTGCTGGCGGCGCTGGAGGCATCCGGCGCGGCGGTCGCGCGCGACGGCTGGTATCACCACGCGGACGTCTATGCGCGCGCGCAGCGGGAGACCGTGCACGCCCGCCGCGCGCAGGCGCAGACGTTCCCGCCGGAGCGATACGCGGCGCTGCTGGCGGGCCGGCTGCGCACGGTGGGTTCGCCGGCCGACCAGGTGGCCGCCGCGCTGCGGGGGCTCGCCGGCGCGCGCATGCCGCTGCGGCTGCTGGAGGAGGTGGCGCTGCCCGCGCGCGTGGCGGGATACCGGCCGGGCCTGCTCGACGCGGCGCTGGCGCAGGGCGAGGTCTTCTGGCAGGTGATCCCGGGCGAGCGGCCCGAGCTGCGCTTATGCGCGACCGCGGACGTCGACTGGGGCGCGCAGCAGGCCGCGCCGGACGATCTGACGCCCGCGGAGGCGGCCGCGTACGATGCACTGCTGCGCCGCGGGGCGCTGTTTGCGCAGGCGCTTGCGCCGCTGCCGGACGGTGTGCGCCCGCTGGACGCGCTCACGTCGCTGGCGCTGCGGGGACTGGTGCATGCGGACAGCTTTGCGCCGCTGCGGGAGTGGCGCGCCGAAAACGAAGGCGGCGCGCGCAGCGTCAAGCGCCGCGCGATGGCGCGCGCCACCGCCCAGCAGGCGGGACGATGGGAGGCCGTGCGACCACTGCGAGAGCAGACGATGGAGGAGCGCCTTGAGCGCGCGTTTGACCGGCGCGTGCTCCTTTGCCGCGAGACGGCGGGGGACATCCCGTGGGCGCAGGCGCTGGAACTGCTGCGCGTGTGGGAATACATCGGACGCGTACGGCGCGGATATTTTGTGCGCGGGCTGTCGGGCGCGCAGTTCATCCGCGAAGGCGACCATGCCGCCGCCATGGCGGCGCTCGAGTCGCCGGACGGGGAACCCGTCTGGCTGAACGCGGCCGATCCGGACCAGCCGTGGGGGCGCATCCTGCCGCATGAACCGGACGCGCAGTTCACGTGCGTGCCGGGCACGGCGCTGTGCCTGCGCGCAGGCCGGGTGGAGGCGATCCTGGAGCGGCAGGGCGAGCAGTTGCGCCTGACGCCAGGGGCGGATGCCGCAGGCGCGCTGTGTGCGCTCGCGCGGGATTTCCGGCACAGGCGGATCTTTCCGGGCCTGCGCCGCCTGTGCGTGCGGACCTATCCGCCGCAGGCGCGGGAGGCGCTGGAGGGGGCCGGCTTTCACCGCGAAATGCGGGATTACGTGCTGTTTCGGGACATTTGAAAGGATGGATGCACATGAAGGCATTGTTGGTGGTCGTGGACATGCAGAGGGATTTTGTGACGGATGCGCTGGGCACGCCGCAGGCGCAGGCGATCGTGGAGCGCGTGGCGGCGCGGGCGCGCGCGGGCGTGTCGCGCGGCGAGGACGTGGTCTTCACGCTGGACACGCACGGGCCGGACTATCTGCGCACACAGGAGGGTCGGAAATTACCGGTCGCGCATTGCATCCGGGGGACGGACGGATGGCGGCTCGTGGACGCGCTGGAGGACATTCCGGGCAGGCGATACGAGAAGCCGGCGTTCGGCTGTGTCGAACTGATGCGGGACGCCGCGCAGGCGGGCTATGACCGCGTGGAGCTCGTGGGCGTATGCACGGACATCTGCGTGCTGTCCAATGCAATGCTGCTCAAAGCGGCGCTGCCGGAGGCGGAGATCGTCGTGGATGCGGCCTGCTGCGCCGGCACAACGGTCGAAAACCACCGCCGCGCGTTGGAGGCAATGGCCGCCTGCCAGATCCGGTGCGAGAACGCCTGATCCGGAGGACGGATGCGAAGGGAAGACAATCCAAAAGGGCGCTCCCCGTGGACAGGGGAGCGCCCTTTCGACTTCAGCCGCTCACGAGCGTCATGCGCTTGACGGCGTGCTCATCCGGCGTGATGTAGAGCGTGCGCTGGTTGGTGTAGATCACGAAGCCTGCGGGCGCGCCGCCGGGCTTTTTGACGTAGCGGCGCAGCGTATAGTCGATGGGCACCTGGGCGGACTGCTGGCCCTTGCTGTAGTAGGCCGCCAGGTTCGCGGCCTCCAGCAGCGTCTGCTCGCTGACCTTTGTAGAGCAGATGATGACGTGCGAGCCGGGCATGTTCTTGGCGTGCATCCAGGTCTCGTCGCCGCGCGCCTCGCCGGTCAGCCGGTCGTTTTGCACGCTGTTCTTGCCCACGAGGATGTCCGTGCCGTCCGTGGCCCGGTAGTGGAAGGGCTGCGAGGGCTGCGCCTTGCGCTGCTTGACGCGGCTTTGCACCTTGCGCACGTGGCCGGAACGCTCCAGCATCGCGCGGATCTCGGAGAGCTCCTCGGGCTGGGTACACTTGCGCAGGTCGTCCAGCTGCTCCTCCAGATAGCGCAGCTCCTGCTCCGTCTTCTCCTTCTGTTGCGCGGCCATCTCGCGCGCGGAGCGGGCCTTCTGGTAGAGCTTGAAGTAGCGCTGGGCGTTCTGTACCGGCGTGAGCTTGAGGTCCAGCGGGATGCGCACGGCGGGGCAGTCCGGCAGGTAGAAGTTCTCGACGCAGGCCTCCTGCATGCCCTTTTCGAGCCGGTACAGGTTGGCCTGGATCAGCTCGCCGTTTACGCGGTATTCATCCATGCGCTGGCTGTTCTCCAGCTCTTCCAACTGGATGGCCAGCTTCTTTTCGCACCGCTCGATGTGCGTCTTGAGCGTGCGGTGCAGCGAGGCGGAGCGCTGCTGCATGCGCTCGCGCCGGTCGCGCCCGGCATAGAACAGGTCCAGCGCGTGGGAGATGCCCTCCGGCACCTCGCGCATGGGCATGCCGGTGAGGCTCAGCTGCGGATAGGGAAACACGTCCGTGGCCTCGCCGTCCTCGCCCACCATCAGCACCGGCGGCTGCAAATCATACAGGCCGTCCAGCAGCGCGCGCAGCCGCTGCGCCGTCTGCGGAACGTTCAGCGCGTCCAGGTGCGCGTCGTGCTGGCCCGTCAGGCGAAAGGCCAGCTCGCGCGCGGCCTGCGGCGACAGGCCCGCGATGCCGCCCTGCAGCGCCTTGGCCAGCTTTCCACCGGCGCCTTGCAGCATCTGCAAAAGCGCCTGCGCGTCCGCCGTGTCGGGGTCGAGCTTGTCCTGGCTGGGCGGGTAGGCGTAGGGCAGGCCCGGCAGCACCTCGCGCACGCGGCTGATGTCCGCGTCCACGTGGCGCACGGCGTCGATGATGCGCCCGTCCGCCCCGCGCAGGATGATGTTCGAGTGGCGGCCCATGACCTCCGCCACGAGCGTGCGCGTGCGCGCCTCGCCCAGCTCGTCCAGGGCCTCGATGTCGATCTCCAGGATGCGGTCGCCACCGATGCGGCGCACGTCCGTCACGCGCCCGCCCTGCAGGTACTTGCGCATGAGCATGCACAGCATCGGCGGCTCCATGGGGTTTTGCTTGGCGTGCGCGGTGAGGTGCACGCGCGCGGCGTTCGCGCCCGCGCACAGCAGCAGCCGCAGGTTTTCGCCCTGCGAGCGGATCAACAGGTGGATTTCGTCGCGCTCGGGCTGGGACACGCGGTCCACGCGCCCGCCGACGAGCTTCTCTTTCAGCTGCCGGGCCACGAAGCCCAGCGTCACGCCGTCAAATGGCATAGGACAGGTCCTCCAAATTCTCGTGATGGCATCCATTATACCAAAGATGCGGCGATTGCGCAAAGAAAAGCCTGAACGAAGCGCGCAAAGATGCGCCGGACGCGCGCTTTGGACTCATAGCGCCGCGCGCCGGGGAATATGCTCCCATCGGAACAGACTGGCAAGGAGTGATTCGGTCGTGAAAATCAAAATGCCCAAGTTCAAGTTCAAGCTCCGGCGCATGGACGTTGAACGCATCCTGATCACCTGCTCGGCGGCGTTTGTCGTGCTGCTGGCGGTGCGGGGCGGGGGCCCCACGGAGATGTACGAGGAACCGTATGACCAGATCCCCGCGGAGCAGACCGCGACCACGGCCGAGACGCCGACCCAGCCGACGGTCGTGTACTATCAGGATGGCGACGGCTATCTGGTGCCCGTGCAGCGCGAGGTCGAGCAGCAGGAGGGCATCGCCAAGGCCACGCTCTCGCTGATGGTCGCAAACGCCAAGAACGACATGGAGGCCGCGCGGCTGGGGTTGCTCACCGTCGTGCCCGAGGGAACGACGTTTGACCTGGACATCTCCGGCGGGCACGCGCGCGTGGATCTGAGCGCGGAGGCGCTCAACAACCAGACGGCCGAGCAGGAGAGCAACATGGTCAGCGCGGTGGTCTGGGCGCTGACGGAATTCCCCACCGTCAGCGACGTGGAGTTCCTCGTGGACGGCCAGCAGCTCAAGACGCTGCCGCACGGCACGCCCATCGAGGGGCGCATGCAGCGCGAGGGCCTGAACCTGGAGCGCGTGGAGACGGTGGAGACGTTCGCCGGCGCCAATCAGGTGCAGCTCTATTTCCCCTCCGACAGCGGACGGCTGCTCGTGCCGGTGACGCGCACCGTCTACTCGGACGAGGACGTCGCCACCGCCATGCTCGAGTGGCTCAAGGGCCCGCGCGACGATAGCGGCCTGCAGGAGGCGGCGCCCTCCGACGCGGCGCTGCTGGGCGTCACGATCAAGGACGGCGTCGCGACGGTCAACTTCACGGAGGAGTTCGTCAAGATCAGCGAACAGTCCGACGGCGGCGTGCAGTCCATGCGCGCGCTGGTCATGACCTGCCGCCAGTTCCCCGGCGTGCAGCGCGTGGAGGTACAGGTCGAGGGCGAGCCCTACGAGCTGCCCACAGGCCAGAAGGACCAGCCGACGTTCGCCAACGTCGCCGCCGAGGTCGTCGAGCAGTTCCCGGAGGTCATGCAGGTCGAGTGAACCGGCATGCGGCGCGCGCGCCCGCGATGGAACGGCCCGGACCGTTTCACCGCGGGCACGTCCGTTTGGATGGGCGCGGGAAATTTCCGGGACATTGCGGCTTTACGCGCGCCGCCGGGAATGCTACAATGGGGAGAGGACGGCGCTACGGCGCCAGATCACGCAAAGGAGACGGACACATGTACGAGAGAATCGACGGGCGAAACGCGGACGCGCTGCGCGAGGTGCGCATCACGCCCGGCTTTGTGCGCAAGGCGGCGGGCTCCTGCCTGGTGGAGTGCGGCGGCACGCGCGTCATCTGCACGGCGTCCGTGCAGGAGGGCGTTCCGCCCTTCCTCAAGGGGAAGGGCCAGGGCTGGCTGACGGCCGAATACGCGATGCTGCCCGCATCCACGGGCCAGCGCAAGGCGCGCGACGGCATCAAGAAGGACGGACGCAGCGTGGAGATCCAGCGGCTGATCGGGCGCTCGCTGCGCCAGGCGGTCGATCTGCACCGCCTGGGCGAGCGCACCATCACGCTCGACTGCGATGTGCTGGAGGCCGACGGCGGCACGCGCACGGCCTCGATCACGGGTAGCTTTGTGGCGCTCGTGCTGGCGGTGGATGGGCTGGTGCGCGCGGGCAGGCTCCTGCGCTCGCCCGTCACGCATCAGGTGTCCGCGGTCAGCTGCGGCGTCGTGGGCGGCGAGCCGCTGCTGGACCTGTGCTATGCGGAGGACAGCCGCGCGCAGGTGGACATGAACGTGGTGATGGACGACGCCGGGCGCTTCATCGAGGTGCAGGGGACAGGCGAGGGCCGCTCGTTCTCGCGCGAGGAGCTGGACGCGCTGCTCGCGCTGGCGGAGCAGGGCAACCGCGCGCTGATGCGCGCGCAGCGCGAGGCGCTGGGCGAGGCGGCCTGCCGGATCGGCGAGCGGGAGGCGCTCGTCGTGGCTACGGGCAACGCAAACAAGCTGCGCGAGTTTCGCGAGATCCTGGGCGGGCGCTACGACGTCGTGTCCATGCGGGAGGCCGGCGTGGAGGACGAGATCGAGGAGACGGGCGAGACGTTCGAAGAAAACGCCGCGATCAAGGCGGAGTATGTGATGCGCCGCACCGGCTGCGCGGCCATTGCGGACGACTCGGGCCTGGAGGTGGACGCGCTGGGCGGCGCGCCGGGCGTCTACAGCGCGCGCTACTGCGGCCGCCACGGGGACGACGAGGCCAACAACCGCCTGCTGCTGGAGAACCTGCAGGGCGTGCCCGCGCCGCGCACGGCGCGCTACGTCGCGGCCATCGCGCTGGCCCGGCCCGGCAGGGAGACGCTCGTGCGCCGCGGCACGTGCGAGGGCGAGGTGCTGCAGGCGCCGCGCGGCACGGGCGGGTTCGGATACGATCCGCTCTTCCTGTGCGAGACGGGCGAGACGTTCGCACAGATCAGCGCAGAGGACAAGAACCGCATCAGCCACCGCCGCCGGGGCATCGAGGCGGTGCTGGCGGCGCTGGAAGGGGAGGAATGAGCGTGCGCATCGGCGTGTTGAGCGACAGCCACGGCGATCGCCAATCCCTGGACGGGCTGCTTGCGGCCATGGGCGCGCTGGATGCGCTGTGCTTCCTGGGCGACATCGCCTCGGACGGCGCGCACCTGCAGGAGCGGCTCGAGCAGCGCGGCGCGCCGACCGCCTTTTACGCGGTGCGCGGCAACAACGACCTCGCCTCGGCCTTGCCCGACGAGCTGACGCTCGACCTGGGCGGCAAGCGCATCTTCCTGACGCACGGGCATCTGCGGCGCGTGAAGAGCGGGCTGCTGCACCTGACGTACGCCGCGCGCGAGCGGGAGGCGGACGTGGCGCTGTTTGGCCACACGCACATGCGCTGCTGCCAGTACGAACTGGGCGTGCTGCTGCTCAACCCCGGAGCGGCGGGTTGCGCCTTCCCGGGCGCTGCGCGTCCGACGGGCGCGGTGCTGGAGATTGACGAGGCGGGGAAGATGCGTGTGTCGCAGATTCGGCTTTGAACGGATTGCGCTGCGTGCGGGCAAATTTTTCAGAAAGGCCAATTTGCCGGTTGACACGCGCGGCGTTTCCTGCTATAATTTGTTCCTGTCAGCGGGAAACGCCGCGGCGCGAACTTACGGCATATGCGCCTGTAGCTCAGTTGGATAGAGCAACGGCCTTCTAAGCCGTGGGTCAGGGGTTCGAATCCCTTCAGGCGCGCCAATGTGGTGGGTTTAGCTCAGTTGGTTAGAGCGCCAGATTGTGGCTCTGGAGGTCGTGGGTTCGACTCCCACAACTCACCCCATCTTCCTTCCCGTCTCTTGCAGACGGGCATTGGGGTGTCGCCAAGCGGTAAGGCACAGGACTTTGACTCCTGTATGCGTAGGTTCGAATCCTGCCACCCCAGCCATCGTTTGACCCATTAGCTCAGTTGGCAGAGCACTTGACTTTTAATCAAGGTGTCCCGAGTTCGAATCTCGGATGGGTCACCATCCCATTCGACGCGCCGGCACACCGCCGGATTTTTTTTGTATAGCGGCCGGATCGAAGGATCCGGCTTTTTGTTGTCTGCACAGGATCAAAGGGGGACGTCCGTGGACGTCCCCCAAGGCATGCCATCCGATCATCGGGCCAGCGTCCCCATGGGATCCCAGGGCGCCAGCACGGCGGGCGCCTGATCCGCCAGCGGCGCCAGGTCGCCCAGGTATTCGCGCTCCACGGCCGCCTGG
>LHCFR02800__coassemble_1155_pt1 | contig 14714 bp, 12 predicted proteins | sample LHCFR02800__metabat2_low_PE_075 | metagenome-assembled genome bin LHCFR02800
GAGCGGCTGGAGCAGGAATGCAGACGATGGTGGGGCGACTTTGAGCGCGGCGAGCTGGCCGATCCCGTGCTGGGCCCGCTGTGCCGCGTGCGCGCGCGCAACGGCATGCAGCGGGGCGGGGAGATCGTGCCGTGGCTGCTGTGGACCATGGGCGACGAAGAGGCGGAGGCCGGTGTGGACGGATGAAAGATCCGCCGGGCCCGTTTCGCCGCCAACCGCCATCTCGATTTCCGGCGAGGCCGGACGCGGCGGGCGTTCGGCCCTTCGCCTGTTATGGAGCGCTTCAGACATTTGACATTTTCAGGTGTACGGCGTATATGGATCAGAGGAGGAGACGGCATGGGATGCGAGATCTTTGGCGATCGCCCAGCACAGGCGATCGGGCATGTCGCGGATGACGGCAACGTCTATCGCTCCGCCATGTACGAGGCGGGCGGCGAAAGCCTGGACCGCTGCGTGGGACACATCGCGAACGATGGCAACGTCTATACGACGGCCCGCGGGTTCGGCGAGAGCGTCGGTCAGTGCGTCGGCCACATCGGCGCGCAGGGCAATGTGTTTACTACCCCCAGGGGCGCAGGCGAAGCGCCCGGCCACTGCGCAGGGCATGTGGACGCGGACGGCAGGGTCTATACCATGCCGGCGGGGATGGCGGCGGGCATCGGCTACTGTGTGGGACAGGTGCGCGGCGGCGACGTGGAGCGCGGCGCTGCTGCTCCTGCTCCGGCCGGGCGTTCAAACGGCGGAAGATGTCGCGGGCTCCGGCAGCGCGGGCTCCGGTCATGCCGGCGACGGTCTTTAAGACGGAGGCGGAGTTCATCTCGGCGCTGATCTGGCGTTTGATCGTGACGGGCCTGCTGGCGGGGGCGCTGGGGATGCTGTTCTCCAACGGAAATGTATGGGCGAGCGCGCTGTTCGGCGCGGGGATCTCGCTGCTGACGCTCGTCGGCCTGCAGGACCGGCATGTGCTGCGCTTCGACGTGCATCGCAGCAAACATGGGTGGCTGAGGACGATGATGCTCAAACCCGCGCCGTTCGGCTTCAAGCTTCCGCTGACGGCGCTGGCGGTGGCGGCGCTGTTTCTGTTGACCTGGGTGAGCGGACCGTCCAAGTATGCGCTGGGTCTGGTCTATCTCGCCGTGCTCATCGGCGTGGGACTGACGCTGGGCCATGCGCTTCGACGCAGGTTGAAAAAATGAATGGAAAGCCGGCGGACAAAACGGCGGCCGGCATGGAGGGGGAGCAAGTCGGATGATGCGAAAGACGATGGCGGGCGCGTTGCTCCTGGCGCTGCTGTGCGGATGCCTTGTGTCCGCGCCGGCCGAAGAGGCGGCCCTGGAGACGACCGAGCAGTATCTGGCGGCGCTGATTGAGGCGGGAACTGGCGCGGAGTGGGGCCAGTACACGAGTTTTGAGGTGCATGTGACCGACGGGCTGCTGGCGGAGCTGAGCGCGGATGGAGACGCGCTGCTGCATCAGTTGGAGCTGATGGCAGGTCTGGTAGAGGTGCACTACAATTCGTCCGGCACGCGGATCCGGTATCGAAACAGCGTGTTCGGCGATGCGCTGTATGCCGAGGACATCCCGGGCCTGATGGACGCGCTCAACCAAGGCCCGTTCGAGCTGGAGCGGGATATATACGTCGTGTGCAGCGACGCGCTGTACGCGCAGCTGACGGGCGATCTCTGGCAGGATCTCCGGCAGATCTGCAACGACTGCTGCGGTATGGTCGACGTGCGCTATGCGACGGCCGGCCTGCTGCCGGTGGTGCGCTTCACCCCCACCAAGTACTATGCGAGCTTTCGCATGATCGAGGCGCTGCGCACTGGCGACCTGTCGGCACTCTCGGCGCAGGAGCAGGAGGCGCTGCAGGTCGCGCAGGAGTGGGCGGCCCAGATCGTCCCGGGCGACGCGGAAAGCGTCATGCGGCAGATCCACGATCTGATCTGCGAGCGCGTGACCTATGATGCGGAGATGGCCCTGGATGCGCGCCACAGCTGCGTGGGGGCGCTGCTACACGGGCGCTGCGTGTGCGACGGATATGCGGATACGTTTATGCTGCTGGGGACGATGTGCGGGCTGGACGTGCGGATGCAGATCGGCGCCACGCCCACGGGCGAGGAGCTGATGGCGGAGATCGGCAACCATGCCTGGAACATGGTGCGCGTGGACGGTGAGTGGCGCATGGCCGACGTGACTTGGGACGACGGCAGCGCCAGCCATGACTACTTCAACCTGAGCCGCAGCGCCGCGCCGGACAGCCATATCTGGACCTGGGGGCCCGAGGGCTGGGAACGCTGAGGGCAGACGGAACCGCCGGAGGGAAACAGAACCGTTGACACACCCCGTCAACGGTTCTTGCTTTCCTGCGCTTCCATATTTGCGCGCAGGGTCGGCCCGGGGCGCTCCCTCTTGCGAAACCGGGCGCGCATGATGTACAATGTTTCCAGAATGACAGCCCATGGGGCGCCGGGAGGTATGCGTATGCTCTCACGCGTGCAGAGCTTGGGCCTGAACGGGATCGACGGATTTCCGGTGACGGTGGAGGCATATGTCGCCGATGGCCTGCCGATGTTCGAACTCGTCGGCCTGCCGGATGCCGCGGTGCGCGAGGCGCGCGAACGCGTGCGCGCCGCGATGCAGCAGACGGGCTTTACATTTCCCGTCGCGCGCACGACGGTCAACCTCGCGCCGGCAGACGTCAAGAAGGAGGGGCCGGCCTACGACCTGCCCATCGCGCTGGCGCTGCTGGCCGCCTCCGGACAGATCGACGGCTCGGCGCTGCCCGGGCGCGTCGTGCTCGGCGAGCTGGCGCTGGGCGGACAGGTGACGCAGGTGCGCGGCGTGTTGCCGATGGTCATCAGCGCGCGCACGCAGGGCTTTGCCGAGGCGCTCGTGCCGCGCGGCAATGCGCAGGAGGTCGCCTGCGTGGACGGCATCCGCATCATCCCGATTGCAAGCCTGCGCGAGGCGGTCGATCACATTACGGGCGCGGCGAGGATCGAGCCGCTGCGCGCCGTGCCGTATGAGCAGCTGCTCACTTCCCGCAGGCCTGCGCAGGATCTGTCGAGCGTGCGCGGCCAGCGCAGCGCCAAGCGCGCGCTGGAGATCGCCGCAGCGGGTGGACACAACGTGCTGATGGTCGGTCCGCCCGGCGCAGGCAAGACGATGCTCGCGCGCTGTCTGCCGGGCATTTTGCCGGATATGACGTTCGAGGAGGCGCTGGAGGCCACGCGCATCCACTCCGCGGCGGGTCAGCTGACGCCGGGGGAGGGTCTGCTCAGCGAGCGGCCGTTCCGCGCGCCGCACCACACGGTCTCGGCGGCGGCGCTCGTGGGCGGCGGGCCCAAGGCGCGTCCCGGCGAGATCAGCCTGGCGTCGGGCGGCGTGCTCTTCCTGGACGAGCTGCCCGAGTACAACCGCGCCGCGCTGGAGGCGCTCCGCCAGCCGCTGGAGGACGGCTTTGTGTCCGTCGTGCGCGTGGCGGCGCAGGCGCGCTATCCGGCGCGCGTGATGCTGGTGGCGGCGATGAACCCCTGTCCCTGCGGGCACTACGGCTCCGAGACCCAGACCTGCCGCTGCACGCAGCACGAGATCCGCAAGTACCTTGACCGCGTGTCGGGCCCGCTGCTCGACCGCATCGACATGCAGCTGGAGATCTCCGCCGTGCCGGTCGAGCAGATCGCGTCGGACGCGCAGGAGGAGAGCTCCGCCGCCGTGCGCGCGCGGGTCGAGGCGGCCCGGCGCGTGCAGGGCCGCCGCTATGAGGGCGAGGGCGTCAGCTGCAACGCGCAGCTCTCGGGCGCACAGGTCGAGCGCTACTGCCGCCTGTCGGACGACGCAAAGCGCATGGCGCATCTGGCGGTGCACAAGTACAAGCTGTCCATGCGCGCCTATACGCGCGTGCTGAAGGTCGCGCGCACGATTGCGGACCTGGCAGGCGGAGAGATCACGGCCGCGCACGTCGCGGAGGCCGTGCGCTACCGCAGCATCGACGACAAGTACTGGGGCGGATGACACGGCGTTGAAATTTGCCCCGGTCTGTGCTAAGATAAAAAGGCTGTCGGCGGGAGGAAGGATGGCGCATGCTGAATCAGGAGCGGGATGCACGGATCTGGCTGGCCAGCGTGGAGGGCGTGACGCCCGCGCGCTTTCGCCGGCTGTTAGCGCTCTACGGCAGCGCGCAGGAAGTATTTCGCTCGTTTGACGTCCAGGCGCGGGCCATCCTGGGCGATCGCGCCTATGCGGAGATGGCCGGCGCCCGGACGGACGCGTATTTTGACGCGCTGATGGACACAATGCGAAAAAGCGGCATGCAGGCCGTCTGTACGGAGGACCCAACGTACCCGCCGCTGCTCCTGCACATCGGCGATCCGCCGCCCGTGCTCTTCGTGCGCGGGTGCGCCGATCTGTCCGATGCGCGCATGGTCGCGGTCGTCGGCTCGCGCAGGGCCACGCGCTACGGCCTGCGTCAGGCGGAGCGCTTCGGACGGGAGCTGGCGCAGGCGGGCGTCACGGTCGTGTCGGGCATGGCGCGCGGCACGGATACCGCCGCGCATGTCGGATGCCTCTCCGGCGGCGGGCGCACCGTCGCGGTGCTCGGATGCGGCGTGGACGTCGTCTATCCGCCGGAGAACCGCGAGCTCTTCGCGCGCGTCGTCGGCGAGGGCGGTTCGATCGTCTCTGAATTTGCGCCGGGGACGGAGCCGCTGCCTCAGCACTTTCCCAGGCGCAACCGCATCATCAGCGGCATGTGCGCGGGCGTGCTGGTGACGGAGGCCGCGCGCGGATCCGGCGCGATGATCACGGCGCAGCACGCGCTCGATCAGGGACGCGAGGTGTTCGCCATGCCCGGCCCGGTCGACGCGCCCATGAGCGAGATGCCCTTGCAATTGCTCTTTGAGGGCGCATGCCTTGTGCGCGGTGCGGACGACATGCTCGGCCACCTGCGCTGGGATGCGCCGGGGGCGGAACCGGATGAGCCGGATGCAATGCCCGAGCTCGATGCGGACGAGCAGGCGATCGTGCAGCTGCTGGAAAACGAGCCGCTGTCGTTCGATCAGCTGCTCGCGCAGACGGGGTTTTCTGCGGACAAACTCAATATGCTCTTGACAACGCTGGAAATAAAGGAAATAATGAAGCAGTTACCGGGATGCATGTACATCCTGGAGAGATCATCATCCCATGTTGGAGGGGTTCTTCCTTGAACTATAAACTCGTCATTGTCGAATCGCCCGCCAAGGCGCGTACCATTGGCAAGTTCCTGGGGCGCACATACAAGGTCGAGGCCTCGCAGGGCCACGTGCGCGACCTGCCCAAGTCCCAGATGGGCGTCGACGTGGAGCACGACTTTGAGCCCAAGTACATCACCATCCGCGGCCGCGGCGAGATCCTGGAGAAGATCCGCAAGGACGCCAAGAACGCCAGCCGCATCTATCTGGCGACGGACCCGGACCGCGAGGGCGAGGCCATCTCGTGGCATCTGGCGAACGTGCTGGGCATCGATCCGTCGACCGCCTGCCGCGTGGAGTTCCACGAGATCACGGACAAGGCCGTCAAAAATGCGATGAAGTCGCCGCGCCCTATCGACATGGAGCTGGTCAACGCCCAGCAGGCGCGCCGCGTGCTCGACCGCCTGGTCGGCTACAAGATCAGCCCGCTGCTGTGGATGAAGGTCAAGAAGGGCCTGTCCGCGGGGCGCGTGCAGTCTGTGGCCACGCGCATGATCGTCGACCGCGAGCAGGAGATCGACGCGTTCATCCCGGAGGAATACTGGAATGTGGACGCCAAGGCGCAGATCGGCAAGCAGAAGTTTCACGTGCGCCTGACCACGCTCGACGGGAAGAAGGCCGAGCTGCACGACGCGGCGCAGGCGCAGGCGGCCAAGGAGCGCGTGGAGTGCGCGCAGTTCACGGTGCGCAGCGTGCGCGCATCCGAGCGGCGCAAGAACCCCGCGCCGCCGTTCACGACGTCCAACCTGCAGCAGGAGGCTTCGCGCAAGCTGGGCTTTACGACCTCCAAGACCATGCAGATCGCCCAGCAGCTCTATGAGGGCGTCGACATCGCAGGCGAGGGCACGCAGGGCCTCATCTCCTACATCCGCACGGACTCCGTGCGCGTGTCCGAGGAGGCCGTGGCCGACGTGCGCGCCATGATCGCCGAGCGCTGGGGCGACGGCTATCTGCCCGAAAAGCCCAACGTCTACAAGGGCCGCACCAACGCCCAGGACGCGCACGAGGCCATCCGCCCCACGCGCGTCACCCGCCGGCCGGAGGAGATCAAGGACTCGCTCTCCAAGGACCAGTACAACCTCTACCGCCTCGTCTACCTGCGCTTCGTCGCCAGCCAGATGGCCCCGGCGCTGTATGAGACGCTGACCATGGAGCTGGAGGGCGACGGCGTGGGCATGCGCTTCTACGGCGAGCGCCTCAAGTTCGCGGGATTTACCGCGGTGTACGAGGAGAGCCAGGACGAGGCGCAGGAGGCCGTTGACAGCGCGCAGGTCGCCGCGAATGTGGGCGACGCCGTCACCATCGCCGAAGCGGACGCGCAGCAGCACTTCACCCAGCCGCCGGCGCGCTATACCGAGGCGTCGCTCGTGCGCGCGCTGGAGGAGAAGGGCATCGGCCGGCCGTCGACGTACGCGCCGACCATCTCCACGATCATCGCGCGCGGCTATGTGACGCGCGAGAAGAAGCGCCTGTACCCCACGGAGCTGGGCACGATGGTCACGGAGATGATGAAGGAATACTTCAAGAACATCGTGGACATCCAGTTCACCGCGGGGATGGAGGAGCAGCTCGACGAGGTCGAGGAGGGCAAGATGCCCTGGAAGGAGGTCGTCAGCCGCTTCTACGGCCCGTTTGAGCAGACGCTGGAGAACGCCGAGCAGAAGATCGAGAAGGTCAAGGTCAAAGACGAGGTGTCCGACGTCGTGTGCGACAAGTGCGGCGCGATGATGGTCTATAAGCTTGGCCGCTACGGCAAATTCCTCGCCTGCCCCAACTTCCCGGAGTGCCGCAACACCAAGGCTCTGCAGGTCGAGATCGACGCGCCCTGTCCCAAGTGCGGCGCGAAGCTGTTGGAAAAGACGTCGCGGCGCGGGCGCAAGTTCTATGGGTGCGAGCGCTATCCCGAGTGCGACTTCGTCTCCTGGGACATGCCCGTGCGCGATACGTGCCCCGTGTGCGGCAGCTACATGACGCAAAAGCGCGGGCGCAAGGGCGAGCTGTGGCACGTGTGCGCCAGCGAGACGTGCCGCCACCGCGTCGAGGTGCAGCCGCCGGAGGAAGGACAGGACGAATGAGGGCGACGGTCATCGGGGCGGGCCTGGCGGGCTGCGAGGCCGCCTGGCAGCTGCAAAAGCGCGGCGTGGAGGTCACGCTCGTGGAGATGAAGCCGGAGAAGTACACGCCGGCCCATCACGCTGCGGGCTTTGCGGAGCTGGTCTGCTCCAACTCCCTGCGCGGCGACGCGCTCACCAACGCGGTCGGCCTGCTCAAGGAGGAGATGCGCCAGCTCGACTCGCTCATCCTGCGCGCGGCGGATGCCTCGCGCGTGCCCGCAGGCGGCGCGCTGGCGGTCGACCGCGCGGCGTTTTCCGCGCATGTGACGCGCGCGCTCATGGACAGCCCGCGCGTGCAGGTCGTCAGCCGCGAGGTGACGGACGTGCCGCAGGCGCCGTGCGTCATCGCCACGGGTCCGCTCACGTCGGACGCGCTGGCCGTGCGCATTGCACAGCTGCCGGGCCTTCGCACGCTCAACTTCTTTGACGCGGCCGCGCCCATCGTGACGCTCGAGTCGCTGGATATGGACCGGATCTACCGCGCCAGCCGCTACGGGCGCGGGGACGACTACCTCAACTGCCCCATGACGCGCGAGCAGTACGACGCGTTCTACGAGGCGCTGATCGCGGCCGAGGGCGCGCCGGTGCACGGTTTTGACGACGCGAAGGTCTTCGAGGGCTGCATGCCCATCGAGACGATGGCGCGCCGGGGGCGTATGGTCATGGCGTTTGGGCCGATGAAGCCCGTGGGCCTGCCCGACCCGCGCACCGGCCGCGAGCCGTTCGCCGTCGTGCAGCTGCGCCAGGACGACGCTGCCGCCACGCTGTACAACATCGTGGGCTTTCAGACGCGGCTGAAGTGGGGAGAGCAGAAGCGCGTGTTCTCGATGATCCCAGGCCTGGAGCATGCGGAGTTTGCGCGCTACGGCGTCATGCACCGCAACACGTTCCTGCACTCCCCGGGCTTCCTGAACGCGCGCTATGAGATGCTCGACCGGCCGGGCGTCTATTTTGCCGGCCAGATGACGGGCGTGGAGGGCTATGTCGAGAGCGCGGCCTCGGGCCTGGTGGCGGGGCTGTCGCTGGCCCGGCAGCTGTTGGGCTTGCCGCCGGTGGACTTCTCGCGCCGCACGGCCATCGGGGCCATGGCGCACTACATCGCCGAAGCGGGCGGCGACTTTCAGCCGATGAACGCCAACTTTGGCCTGATCGAACCGCTGGGGCGGCGCGTGAAGGGCAAGCAGGAGCGGTACATGCAGCTGGCGCTGCGCGCGCTGGACGAGATCGAGGCGCTGCGCTCCAACCCGCTGCGGCAGGATTTCTACCCCGAATCGGCATGACGCACAGGAAACTGCCGCCGGTCAGCGCAGGAACGTTGCGCTTGCCGGCGGTTTCCGTTATAATAAGGGATGCGGCCGCATCACGCGCCGCGTCAGGAGGGACGAATCTTGATGGAAATGAGAGGCACCACCATCTGCGCCGTGAAGAAGGACGGCCGCATCGCCGTCGCGGGCGACGGGCAGGTGACGATGGGCGAACATACGATTTTCAAGGCCACGGCGCACAAGGTGCGCCGCATCTTCGGCGGCAAGGTCGTGACGGGCTTTGCGGGCTCGGTCGCGGATGCGTTTTCGCTGTGCGAGCGCTTTGAGGAAAAGCTGACGCAGTTCGGCGGTAACCTGGAGCGCGCCGCCGTGGAGCTGGCGCAGGAGTGGCGCAGCGACAAGGCCATGCGCAAGCTGGACGCGATGCTGATCGTCGCGGGCGGCGAGGACCTGCTGATCGTGTCGGGTACGGGCGAGGTGATCACGCCCGACGACGGCGTGGCGGCGGTCGGCTCCGGCGGCAACTACGCCATGGCCGCGGCCCGCGCGCTGTGCCAGAATACGGACCTGTCCGCGCACGACATCGCGCAAAAGGCGCTGCACATCGCGGCGGATATCTGCGTGTACACAAACCACAACGTCATCGTCGAGGACGTCTGAGGACGCCGACGCCCGAAAGGGAGGATCAAGATGCAGCTTACACCCAAGGAGATCGTGCGCGAGCTCGATCGATTCATCATCGGCCAGGATGAGGCCAAGCGCGCCGTGGCCGTCGCGCTGCGCAACCGCTACCGCCGCGCGCAGCTGCCGGAGGAGATGCGCGAGGAGGTCACGCCCAAGAACATCCTGATGATCGGCCCGACCGGCGTGGGCAAGACCGAGATCGCGCGCCGTCTGGCGCGCCTGGTCGACGCGCCGTTCGTCAAGGTCGAGGCGACCAAGTTCACGGAGGTCGGTTATGTCGGGCGCGACGTCGAGTCCATCGTGCGCGACCTGGTCGAGGCCTCCATCCGCATCGTCAAGGAGCAGGCGGCAGAGAAGGTCAAGGCGCGGGCGACCGTGCTGGCGGAGGACCGCATCCTCAGCCTCATCCAGCACCCGAAGAAGAAGCCCACCAACCCCATCGACCTGCTGCTGGGCAACAAGCCCAAGGAGCCGGAGCTGCCCCCGGAGGAGCGCCAGCGCATCGCCACGCAGCGCGACGAACTGCGCGGCCAGCTGATGCGCGGCGAGCTGGAGGACCTGGAGATCGAGGTCGAGGTCGAGGATACGCCCCAGAGCGTCGAGATCAACGGCGCGAGCGTCAACATCGGCGACATGATGGGCGGCTTCATGCCCAAGAAGACGAAGATGCGCCGCATGAAGGTCTCCGAGGCGCGCCGCATCCTGACGGCCGAGGAGGAGCAGAACCTCATCGACATGGACGCCGTCACGGAGGAGGCGCTGCGCCGCGCGGAGCAGGACGGCATCGTCTTCATCGACGAGATCGACAAGATCGCGGGCCGCTCCGCCGGCGGACACGGCCCGGACGTCTCGCGCGAGGGCGTGCAGCGCGACATCCTGCCCATCGTCGAGGGCTCGACCGTCAATACCAAGTACGGCCCGGTCAAGACCGACTTCATGCTCTTCATCGCGGCCGGCGCGTTCCACGTGGCCAAGGTGACGGACCTCATCCCCGAGCTGCAGGGCCGCTTCCCGGTGCGCGTCACGCTCAAGAGCCTCACCCAGGAGGACATGAAGCGCATCCTCACCCAGACGGACAATGCGCTGACCAAGCAGTATGCGGCCCTGCTCGCGGTCGACCACGTGCACCTGCACTTTGACGAGAGCGCGCTGGACGCGCTGTCGCTGGCCGCCTACGTCGCCAATGAGACGAACGAGGACATCGGCGCGCGCCGGTTGCACACGATCTTCGAGCAGCTGCTGGAGGACATCTCCTTCAACGCGGGCGGCGACATGCCCGACGTGGACGTGTACATCAACGGCGACTACGTGCGCGAGCACCTGGGCGAAGCCGCCCGCGCGCAGGACCTGAAGCGCTATATCCTGTGAGCCGCCGGGCGCAATCCGCGCTTGACAGGACGGGGCGGCTGGTGTAAAATAAATGTCAATCCGATATTTTGCAAAGGCGATGAAGGAGATAAGGCGCGGGGAGAGGCCCCAGAGAGCCGGCGGTGCTGCGAGCCGGCGCCCCGGACCGCGCGCATAGCTCGCTCCCGAGCCGCCTGCCTGAAGTGAGTAGGGCGGGACGTCGCGCCGCGTGAAGGCGTTGAGGGCCTGCGGACGCGCGTCCGAAGGCCGAATCAGGGTGGTACCGTGAGCGATGACAGTCCTCGCCCCTGCGCACGCAGGGGCGGGGATTTTTTGTTGTCAACATATGAAACAGGCGGGAGGCGGTCTTCTCATGGGCATGACCATGACCCAGAAAATCCTTGCGCGCGCCGCGGGCGTCGAAAGCTGCCGGGCGGGCGAACTCCTCATGTGCAACCTCGACCTGGTGCTGGGCAACGACATCACCGGGCCGGTGGCGATCAACGAATTCTACAAGATGGGCGCCAAGAAGGTCTTTGACCCCGCGAAGGTCGTGCTGGTGCCGGATCACTTCGCGCCCAACAAGGACATCAAGTCCGCGCAGATGACCAAGGCCATGCGCGCCTTTGCGCGCGAGCAGCAGATCGTCCACTACTTCGAGGTCGGCAAGGCCGGCATCGAGCACGCGCTGCTGCCCGAGCAGGGCCTGTGCGCGCCGGGCGAGGTCATCATCGGCGCGGACAGCCATACCTGTACCTACGGCGCGCTGGGCTGCATGTCCACCGGCGTGGGCTCCACGGACATGGCCGCCGGCATGGCGACCGGCCAGGCCTGGTTCAAGGTGCCCGAGGCCGTGAAGGTGACGCTCACGGGCAAGCTGAACCCGTACGTCAGCGGCAAGGACGTCATCCTCCACCTGATCGGCCTCATCGGCGTGGACGGCGCGCGCTACATGTCGCTGGAGTTTGGCGGGGACGGCGTGAAGGAGATCTCCATGGACGGCCGGCTGACCATCGCGAACATGGCCATCGAGGCGGGCGCGAAGAACGGCATCTTCCCCGTCGACGACGTGACGCGCGCCTATCTGGCCGGGCGCGTGACGCGGCCCTGGCAGGCCGTTGAGCCCGACCCCGACGCCGAGTATGCGCGCGAGGTCGTCATCGACCTGGCCGACGTGCCGCTGACCGTCGCGCTGCCGCACCTGCCCTCCAACACGAAGCCCGCCGCGGACTGCTCGGACCTGGCGATCGATCAGGCCGTCATCGGCTCGTGCACCAACGGACGCATCGAGGACCTGCGCGCCGCCGCACAGGTGCTGCGCGGCCATCAGGTCAGCGACCGTGTGCGCTGCATCGTCATCCCGGGCACGCAGCAGATCGTCAGGCAGGCGATCGACGAGGGGCTGGTCAGCGTCTTCATTGACGCGGGCGCGATTTTCACCATGCCCACCTGCGGCCCGTGCCTGGGCGGCCACTGCGGCGTCCTCGCCGACGGCGAGCGCTGCGTGTCGACCACGAACCGCAACTTTGTGGGCCGCATGGGCCACACGGGCAGCGAGGTCATCCTCGCGTCCCCGGCCGTCGCCGCGGCGTCCGCGGTGCTGGGCCGCGTCGCCACGCCGGATGAAGTGAAGTAAGGAGGCAGCCGATTATGAAAATGCAGTCCGCCGTCATCAAGTACGGCGATCACGTGGATACGGACGTCATCATCCCCGCGCGCTACCTGAACACCACCGACCCTGCGGAACTGGCCCGCCACTGCATGGAGGACCTCGACGTGGCGTTCCATGAAAAGGCCAAGGCGCGCAGGATCATCGTCGCAGGGCGCAACTTCGGCTGCGGCTCTTCGCGCGAGCATGCGCCGCTGGCCATCAAGGCCGCCGGCATCGAGTGCGTCGTCGCCGACTCCTTCGCGCGCATCTTCTTCCGCAATGCGATCAACATCGGCCTGCCGATCGTCGAGTGCCCGGAGGCCGCCGCGGCCATCGCGGACGGCGCGCAGGTCAGCGTCGATCTGGACGCGGGCGTCATCACGGACGAGACCACGGGCCGGACGTTTACCGCCGCGCCGTTCCCGCCCTTCATGCAGGGCATCATCGAGGCGGGCGGCCTGGTGCCGTTCGTGCAGCGCCGAATGGAGGGAAAGTGACATGCAGGCGAACATCGTACTTCTGCCGGGCGACGGCATCGGCCCGGAGATCGTGGAGCAGGCGGTGCGCGTGCTGCGCGCCGTCGCGGAGAAGTTCGGCCACACCTTTGCGTTTGACGCGCAGCTGCTGGGCGGCGCATCCATCGACGCGTGCGGCGTGCCGCTGACGGACGAGGCGCTGGCGGCCTGCAATGCGGCGGACGCGGTGCTGATGGGCGCGGTGGGCGGCCCGAAGTGGGACGGCGTGGAGCCCGCCCGGCGGCCGGAGAAGGGCTTGCTGGCGCTGCGCAAGGGCATGGGGGTGTTTGCCAACCTGCGCCCGTGCACGATCCACCGGCAGCTTGCCGGGGCGTGCCCGCTGCGTCCGGACATCCTGTCCGAGCCGATCGACATCCTGATGCTGCGCGAGCTGACCGGCGACATCTACTTTGGCAAGCGCTCGCGCTCCGCGGACCGCGCATACGCCACCGACGAGATGGCCTACAGCCGGGAGGAGGTCAGCCGCCTGGCGCGCATTGGCTTTGAGAACGCGATAAAGCGCAGAAAGCGCCTGTGCAGCGTGGACAAGGCGAACGTCCTGGAGTGCTCGCGGCTATGGCGGGAGACCGTGCAGGAGATGGCCAGGGAATACCCGGAGGTGGACGTCACCTACATGTACGTGGACAACGCGGCGATGCAGCTGATCCTGCGCCCGGCGCAGTTCGACGTGATGATCACGGGCAACCTGTTCGGCGACATCCTGTCCGACGAGAGCGCGGCGATCGCGGGCAGCCTGGGCATGATGCCCTCGGCGAGCCTGGGCGCCGGCACGCGCGGACTGTACGAGCCCATCCACGGCTCCGCGCCGGACATCGCGGGCAAGGACCTGGCCAATCCGCTGGGCACGATCCTGTCGGCGGCGATGTTGCTGCGCCACTCGCTGGGGCTGGAGGCGGAGGCCGCGGCGGTCGAGCGCGCGGTGGAGCAGGCGCTCGACGCGGGATACCGCACCGCCGACATCTGGTCGGAGGGCTGCACGAAGATTGGCTGCGCCCGGATGGGCGAGCAGGTCGCAAAGGCCATTTGAGGTGCCATGAGCGGCGGCGGGGGACGCTCCCGCCGCCGCGCCGGGTATCTTTTTGAACAGAGGCATTGACAAAGACGGCAAAAAGGGATATAATATCTCTCGCTGGTTGTGTTCGCATGGAGAGATGGCCGAGCGGTTTATGGCGCTGGTCTTGAAAACCAGTGATACAGCGATGTACCGGGGGTTCGAATCCCTCTCTCTCCGCCATTTCTTCAAAACCGCATATTCGCTTGACATGGAGAAGTACCCAAGAGGCCGAAGGGGCTCCCCTGCTAAGGGAGTAGTGTGCGAAAGCGCAGCCCGGGTTCAAATCCCGGCTTCTCCGCCAGAAACAAGGCATCCAAACCGGGCGTTCCAATGTGGACGCAGGTTTGGATGTCTTTTGATACATGGGGAGACAGAAGGTATCCAAGCCTGCGCAGACAGGCGACGCCGAAACAGCTTTCAGACCACTTCGGCGTCATCCGCACGGTGATTGCTCCCTTCAAACCAGCGCTTCGACCGGGCGTTAGCCTATCTATGTTAAACATATCTGCGTCGACGCCGGTTGCTAAAGTGCAACCCAGTTTTTGGCGGCGCCGTGCGCCGGGCCCGGCTGCTACAATCAATGTGCGTCCATGGGGCGCGAAACCTGGAAAGGATGAATGCACATGTTTATCAATTACGCGCACAGAGGGGCGTCTGCTTATGCGCCCGAGAATACCATGGCGGCGTTTGAACTGGGCGTTCAGATGGGCGCCAACGGCATTGAATTGGACCTACAACAGACCAGGGATGGGACAATCGTCCTCTTTCACGATGCAGAGATCGACCGCAAGTCCAACGGCAGCGGCACAATTGGCGAACATACTTACGCGCA
>LHCFR02800__coassemble_1169_pt1 | contig 14518 bp, 12 predicted proteins | sample LHCFR02800__metabat2_low_PE_075 | metagenome-assembled genome bin LHCFR02800
GGCCTTCTCGGCCTCCAGAGCAGCCACTGTTTCTGTGTCTGCGTATCCACCGAGGCGAACCGATGCCGCCATCATAGCCGCAGTTTCTGGAGCGATGTTATTAGGCAGACTCACTGCTTTGGAGCCGCGCTGCTTACGCTGGCGGGGTTCTGGCCATTCCTCAGGCAATACACCTGCCTCGAACATGATCTTGAAGGTGATAGCCCCGTTCTGCGGTAAGGTGAAGGCCATTCTGAAAACCACCTTCGACCGTCTCTCCTTCGGCGGTCAGGCTGGGATGGATCAGCGCGTTTGCTTCTTCAACACCAAAGAAATCCTTGGCAATAAATATGGCACGCCCAGCCCGGTGCCCTTTCGCGTGGTGGACAACAACATCGGCCTGGATGTGGATATATCCATCCGGTGCTTCGGCGAATACAGCTACCGCGTGACCAACCCGATGCTGTTTTATACCAACGTCTGCGGAAACATCGACGGCGATTTCACCCGTGATCAGATGGACAGCCAGCTCAAGAGCGAACTGCTCACCGCGCTTCAACCTGCGTTTGCGAAGATTTCCGGGATGGGCATCCGCTACTCGGCTCTGCCGGGCCATACGGAAGAAATCGCCGGGGCGCTCAATGAAGTGCTGTCCGAAAAGTGGGCAAACCTGCGCGGCGTAGAGATCGTCTCCTTCGGCGTCAATTCCGTCAATGCGTCGGAAGAGGACGAGACCATGATCAAGGAGCTTCAGAGAAACGCTGTCTTTCGCAATGCCAACATGGCGGCGGCGCATCTGGCGGGCGCCCAGGCGCAGGCCTTGCAGGATGCGGCGAAGAATCAGGGCGGCGCATTGACCGGCTTCCTGGGCATGAACATGGCGCAGCAGGGCGGCGGTGTGAACCCCGCACAGCTGTTTCAGATAGGCGCGCGGCAGCAAGCGCAGGCTTCGCAGCAGAATGCGCCCATGCAGCAAAACGCAAACGCCTGGAAATGTACCTGCGGCGCGACAGTCACCGGTAAGTTCTGCCCTGAATGCGGCTCGAAAAAGCCCGATCCCAATCTTGCGGCAGGCTGGACATGCGCATGCGGCGCGGTCAATACCGGCAAATTCTGCCCTGAATGCGGTGCGAAGCGCCCGGCAGGTTCGCCGGTCTATCGCTGCGACAAGTGCGGCTGGCAACCTGCCGACCCAATGCACCCGCCGAAATTCTGCCCTGAGTGCGGCGATGCCTTCAATGAAAACGATCTCTCATGATGCATGTCAATTAGAAGTGCCTGTCCATAGGTTTCTCAGCCTGCGAATCCCTTCGCAGGCTTTTGGTTGCTTTTTGCCGGGAGAGAGAATACCCTTTGGGCTCAGGCTTTCGCTGAATTTTGCAATGCCTGCGCATGCAGCTCCCGCTCCAGAATGTCGGCGATCCGGCGGCTGGCGGTGCCGTCGCCGTAGGGGTTGCGGGCCTGCGCCATGCGGCGGTAGGCCTCGGGGTCCTCCAGCAGCGTGCGGCAGGCGCGATAGATGGCCGCTTCGTCCGTGCCCGTGAGCCGGAGCGTGCCGGCCGCCACGCCCTCTGGGCGCTCGGTGGTGTTGCGCATGACCAGCACGGGCTTGCCCAGCGCGGGCGCCTCCTCCTGGATGCCGCCGCTGTCGGTGAGAATCAGGTGGCTACGGCTGAGAAAGTTGTGAAAGTCCTCCGCTGGCAGCGGCTCGATCAGGTGGATGCGGCTGCATCCGTGCAGCTCCTCATCCGCGATCCGCCGCACCGTGGGATTCGGGTGCAGGGGATAGATCGCCTTCACGTCCGGAATGTCTTCAGTGATGCGGCGGATGGCATGGAACATCCCCCGCATGGGTTGGCCCAGATTCTCGCGCCGGTGGGCGGTGATCACCAGCAGCCGGCTGCCCTGCGCCCAGTCCAGCTCGGGATGGCGGTAGTCCGACCGCACCGTGGTTCGCAGCGCATCGATCCCCGTGTTGCCGGTCACGTAGACGCGCGCGGGGTCCTTGCCCTCCCGCAGCAGGTGCGCGCGGGCAGCCTGCGTGGGCGCGAAGTGCCAGCGGGCGGAAAGCCCGATCGCCTGGCGGTTGTACTCCTCGGGATAGGGAGAATCCAGGTCGTACGTGCGCAGTCCCGCCTCTACATGTCCCACGGGAATGCGGGCGTAGAAGGCTGCCAGGCAGGCCGCAAACGCCGTGCTGGTGTCGCCGTGCACGAGCACGGCGTCCGGCCGCTCGGCCGACAGCACATCGCGCATGCCAAGCAGCACGCGGCTGGTCACGCCGTACAGGTCCTGCCCCTGCTGCATGATGTGCAGGTCGTAGTCCGGCACGACGCCGAATGTATGCAGCACTTGCCGCAACATCTCTCGGTGCTGTCCCGTCACGCACACCGTCGCCTTCATGCGCACGCGCTGTTTGAGCTCCAGCACGAGCGGACACATCTTGATCGCCTCCGGCCGCGTGCCGAAGACCAGCAGCACATGGTTCTCGCTCAAGATCGAAACGCCTTCTTTCTCGCCCTCTGCCGATTGCCTTGCGTCACACCTTACGCGGCGCGGCCTGCCGCCAAGAACGGTTTTGCCGCTTTCGGCACAGAAAAAAGGCGGCGCCCGCTCAGGGACCGCCGGCCGGCAGAGGGGGGGGAATGCGCCGCTAGGCGCGCACAAAGCCGCGCCTGGCTGATGGGCGGGGAGACTTGTCTCGGCGTGGATATTTTTTGATGGCAGGACGGACGCTTGACAAAATTTTTTATGCGCGCTAAAAGAGAGACAGATACGCGCGTCTAATGGGTGAAAGGAGGTGGAGCGGATGACCGTCACGGGCCCGGACGGACATCGCGAAGCGCAACTCTGCCGCCTGATGGAGAAGTACGAGCGCGAACTGCTGCGCACCTGTTATGCGATCCTGCAGGACCGGCAGCTGGCCGAGGACGCGGTGCAGGAGACGTTCCTGAAGGCATACCGGCATCTGGATGCGTTTCGCGGGGAGAGCAGCGAGAAGACCTGGCTGGTTCGGATTGCGATCAACGCGTGCAACGACCTGCGGCGTTCGCGCTGGTTTCGCCTGACGGACAGGCGGGTGACCCCCGAAGAGCTGCCGGAGGCTGCCTGCGCGCCGCACGATACGGCGCTGGGCGACGCGATCCTGCGTCTGCCGCGCAAGCAGCGGGAGGCCGTGCTGCTCTATTACTACCATGGGCTGACGCTGGAGCAGACTGCCGGGGCGCTAGGCATCCGCCCGGCCTCGGCCTGTACGCGGCTCAAGCGCGCCCGCACACGATTGAAGCATTTGCTGGAAGGAGACGATCCGGATGAAGACTGACGAAGCGCTTCGCGATGCGATCCGCACGGCCCTGGACCGCCGCCTCTCCGGTGTGACCGAGCGGCCGGACAGCAGGCAACGCATGCTCCGGCTGATCTGCAAGGAGGAGTCGATCGTGAAGAAGAAGGTTTCGACGGGCCTGGTGCTCGTCATTGCGCTGGTCCTGGCGACGATGTCGGCCGCGCTGGCCACAGGAGGTTTCGGACTGCTGGACTACAAGCGGGAACAGGCGCGCAACGAGGCGTTTACGGAGCGCATCGTGACGGTAGGCGAGCGCTTTGAGAACGACGACCTGACGCTGACGGTGAACGAGGCCGTCTTCAACGGCATGACGCTGGCCTTCACCCTGGATCTGGCTGCGCGGGATGCCTCCAGGCCGGTGTATGTCATCCCGACGCTCACGGCGGAGGCGGACGGCCGGACGTGGACGGTCGAACCGGAGGCCGCCAGCGGCGAATTCAGCGCGGATGGCTTCTGGGTGCCCTGCATGGACCCGCGCCAGGAGCCGACGACACAGTTCGGCGTCGAGGCGGCGCTGATCGGGGCAGAGGACGGACCGGCATTGCCGGAGGGCGAGGTGACGTGGCGGCTGTCTCTGCGGATTTTGCGGCCCAACTACCCGATCGCCTATGCGGAGGCGGCTCTGCCCGCGGACGATGCGGCCATGACCGACGAACTGACAGAGGGCAGCGAGGCGCTGTTTGCGCAGGCGTATGCGCAGGGACAGATCCTGCTGGGGCCCGACGGCTCGTTGGCGGCCTATGCCGCGCAGCTGCCGCAGCCAGACGGCATTCCGGGCGGGGAAAAGAGCTGGGTGGAGCTGTTGGGCGTGCTGGAGGCGTCGGATGCGTTTACGGCGGTGGATGGCCCGGTCGTCGTCTTCACGACGGACGGCGTGGCGCGGCAGACGGCCCGGGCCGGGCAGAGCTTTGCGTTCGGAGACGGCTGGCTGGCAGAGGTGACGCAGCTGAACGCGACGTTCGACCGCGTGGAGTGCAGCCTGCGGATTACGAGGGACGCGCCGGATGGCGTCACGGCTGCGCAAAAGTATGAGGCGGGCGATTACTGGACGTTCGCGGTGCTGGTCGAGGGCGCGACAACCGCTCCGCAGAGCGCAAGCTGGAGCGGCTGCCCGGACGGCAGCTATGTCTGGCAGGGGACGGTGGAGCTGTCCGCGCCTGCGGCGTCGGTCACGTTCGTCCCCTGCCGCGCGGACGAAACCTGGAGGGGCGAGCCCGACGCGGACGGCTTTGTGCCTACCTACAGCACGGAGCGCATGGTCTACCTGAGCCAGGCGCCCTACACGGACGAGCAGAAAGATTTCGCCTTTTCCGTAGAGCTTCTGTAAGCGGGATGCGCACAGGGCGGCTGACCATGACATGCGCAGCGGAAATGGCCTGCCTGCGCTCCGCTTGCGCACCCAGAGGGACTAGGAGAATCCCCCGGCAGAGCCGGGGGATTCTCTTGGTCGTGACGTAAAAACGTTTACAGAATACGGCATCTTGAGGAAATATAAGATTCGCTCCAAAAATAGCCGGATGTTCCGACATTTCACGCGTTCGACGATAAGAAATCGGTTTATTTTTCAAACGATATTGACAAAAAATGCGATGGGCGCTATAATGATTCCATAAGATATGAAAACGTTTTTATATGCAAAGGACCGGAGAGCGGTCTGCAATGCCGCATTTGGGGTTTTGTTCCTGGATGGGGAGAAGCGCGATCAAAGCCAGGAATGCCGTATGAGGCTGTGCGCTGGATGGACCCATTGATCCCGCGATCAGCAAACATGAGACTCGGCCATTCATGACGCCCTGCCTGTGTGGAAAAGGATGGAGCTTGCGACGATATGGATGCAAAATGCGTCTGAAAAGCCGGAAGGAGACATGTCGGATGAGACAGCCCATTCTCATCATTGGAAGTCTGAATATGGATATGGTCATCGATATGCAGCGCATGCCGCTCAAAAGCGAGACCGTCATGGGTAGAAGTCTTTCGTATATTCCCGGCGGAAAAGGAGCCAACCAGGCATTTGCCGTCGGCATGATGGGCGGCCGTGCCGCCATGTTGGGGTGCGTGGGCGGCGACAGCCTGGGCAGGCAGCTCAAGGAGAACATCCAAAAGAGCGGCACGTCTGCGGAGGGCATTGCCGAAAGGGAACACAGCCATACCGGCATTGCCACCATCTATGTGGACGATGAGGGCGCCAACTCCATCGTGGTGGTGCCCGGCGCCAACAGCGACTGCGATGTGGCGTATCTCAAGGCGCATGACGACATGATCAGGGCGTGCGCCTATGTGGTTCTACAGATGGAAATTCCCTGCGACGCAATCTACTACGCCGTCGCCCGCGCGAAAGAATTGGGCAAGACCGTGGTGCTCAATCCCGCGCCCGCGCCGGAGCGCATCCCGCCGGAGATCCTCGCCCAGGTGGATTACCTCACCCCCAATGAGACGGAGGTCGCGCGCCTGACCGGGCAGAAGGATCTGTCGAGGGAGAGCATCCTTGCAGGCGCGCATGCCCTGCTTGACCAGGGCGTCCAACATGTGCTGGTCACGCTGGGCGACAAGGGCGCGTTACTGGTGGATGCCAAGGGCGAGACGCACTTTCCTGCGCGCAAGGTCAGCGCGGTGGATACCACCGCGGCGGGCGATTGCTTCAACGGCGCGTTCGTCGTGGGCCTTTCCGAGGGCATGGACCATGCGCAGGCGATTCGTCTGGCGAATATGGCTTCGTCCATCGCGGTCACCCGCAAGGGCGCGCAGACCTCCATCCCCACCCGCCAGGAGGTGGACGCGCTGCTGTGACGGCAGCCTCATGCGTGCTATGTGGTTCTGCTTGGCAAGGCAGACTGCAAATAAAAAACAAACAAGGAGGAACGAACATGAACAAGAAGAGACTGATGGCACTCGTGATGGTAGGCTTGATGCTCGTGATGTCCTGCGCGGCGTTCACCGTTCAGGCGGAAGAGAAGCAGAAGCTGGTCATCTCCACCTACCTCGCCACGGATGCCCAGGTCGCGGTGCGCGAGCAGTTCATCGACGGCCCGCTGGCAGAGGCCTTCCCGGATGTGGACATCGAGATCAAGATGTACAACGACCGGCAGAGCCTGATGGTGGAAGTCGCCGGCGGCGGCGGCCCGGACATCCTGGACCTGGACGGCCCGACGGACGTGGCGGAGTTTGCCAAGGCCGATCGCGTGCTGCCGCTGGACGCCTATGCGGAGCAGTACGGCTGGGCGGACCTGTTCTATGACTGGGCCTACAACAGCTGCTTCTACAACGACACCCTGTACTCTCTGCCCACCAGCTTTGAGGGCATGATGATGTACTACAACAACGACGTGTTCGAGGCCAACGGTTGGGAGATCCCCCAGACGCTGGAAGAGCTCGTCGCGCTCATGCCGGTCATTCAGGAAGCCGGCATCATCCCGATCTCCTTCGGCAACTCCAACTATCAGGGCGCCGTTGACTGGCTGTACTCCACCTTCACGAGCTGCTACGGCGGCCCGGCCAATGTGAAGGCCGCGATGGAAGGCACCGCCAAGTTCACCGACGAGCCCATCCGCGCCTCCGTGCAGATGATGGTCGACTGGTGGAAGAACGGCTGGATCGGCGACAGGAACTCCATGTCCATCACCAATCAGGACATGATCACCTTCTTCGCCGAGGGCCGTGCGGCCATGATGATCAACGGCACCTGGGCGGCCAATGAGCTGCTGGCCTCCTATCCGGACTGCAACTGGATCTCCTACATGATGCCTGCCGGCGAGCATGGCGAGATCCTCCCGTTTGCCACTGGCGGCGGCTATGCCATCAACGCCAATTCTGACAATGCGGATCTGGCTGCGGCCGTCATGGACTACCTGTTCAGGTCCGAGGAGCGGCACTACGCCTCCATCAACGAGGCCGGCTATCAGCCCTACCCGGTGAAGTGGTTCGACATCTCCAAGCTGGAGATGGACGAGAAGCTCATGGCGCAGTACGAGCTGCTCATCAGCGCGCAGCTGAACAACCAGATCGGCTACTGCTCGTGGACCTTCTATCCCTCCGAGATGCGCGTGTACATGAACGAGAACACGGACTCCATGTTCCTGGATATGCTCACCGTCGAGGATTACCTGGCGACCTCGCAGACCTACATTGACGCGGCGATAGAAGATGGCACGATTCCGGTCCTCCCGTAAGCAATATCCGAATTTCAGCATCATTGCGGCGCCATAACGGAACTGAATACGTAGAAAACGGATGAGCCAAACAAACTCCGTACGATTATCCGCAATGAAAGAAACTTGCCGGGTGATTGTACGGAGTTTTTGACTTGGCTTAACCCCTCGATCCTGTGGGGGAGAAGCGGGTTCCTTTCGTCTCTTCAACTTTCGGAAAGGCAGGCGGGAACATCGAAGATGAAACAGATCAAGCGAGGACATGTGATTCCCTATCTCTTCATCCTTCCGGCTTTTATCATCCACGTGTGTATGGTCACGGCGCCGTCCATGAGTACGCTCGTCATGTCCCTGTACGATTGGAACGGCCTGGGCAACGCCCAATACATTGGGCTGGACAATTTTCGCGAGATCCTCACAGATCCCATCGTGAAGCTCGCGCTCGTGCACAATGTTCAGTGGCTCCTTGTGTTCATTACGGTTCCCCTGATTCTGGGCTTTTCCATTGCCATCATCGTCAGCCAACTCAGGCGCGGCCAGATGTTCTTCCGTACGGTGTATTTCGTGCCCTACGTAATCTCCGCCGCGGTGGCCGGCCGCATCTGGACGGCGTATATGAACCCGTATTACGGCCTCAATCAGGTGTTCAAGCTCCTGGGCTGGACGGAACTGGCCAAGGTACAATGGCTGGGCAATCCCAAGATTGCGCTGTTCTCCGTCGCCTTTGTCGACAACTGGCACTGGTGGGGCTTCATCATGGTGCTCTTCCTGGGCGCGCTGCAGCAGGTGGAACCTACGCTGTATGAGGCGGCGCGCGTCGACGGCGCCAACCGCTGGCAGGAGCTGCTGCATGTCTCCATTCCGGGCATCCGTCCGACCATCGCATTCGTCCTGATCATGACCATCATGTGGTCCTTCCTGACGTTTGACTACGTGTACGTGATGACCAACGGCGGCCCGGCGAACTCTACGGAGATCATGGCGACCTATATTTACAAGAACGCATTCAGTAAATACAGGGCCGGATATGCCAACGCGCTATGCGTCGTGCAGAGCGCGATCTGCATCCTGCTGTATTTCTTCCAGAAGTGGGTCAGCAAGAAGGGAGGTATGGATGATGTCCAGTAAGAAAAAGAGTGTCGGGCAGATGCTGCTGGCATTCATCAAATACCTGTATCTGATTGTGATGCTGCTCTTCGCCGCAATCCCGCTGCTGCAGGTGCTCATGAATTCCTTCCGTACCGACCCGCAGGTCAAGTCCATGCCCATCGGCCTGCCGGAGACCCCCACGCTGATCAACTGGAAGGAGACCTGGGTCATCGGCGGCTATACCACTGCATATGTCAACAGCCTTTTGACCGCGGCGGTGGTCATCATCGCCGTACTGACAGTAGTCGGCCTGGGCGCCTATGCGCTGAGCAAGCTGCAGTTCAGGCTCAACGGGTTCTTCACGGCGTATTTCTTTGTGTCGATCTCCCTGCCCACGTTCCTGTATATCGTCCCGGATTACTTTGTGATGAACTCGATCGGGCTGGTGGATACGCGCTGGTGCCTGATGCTCATCTATACCGCCAACCAGATCCCCTTCAACATGCTGCTGCTGCGCACCTTCTTCACAGGCATTCCACGCGAACTGGAGGAGGCCGCGAAGATCGACGGCTGCACCGAGTTGAACAGCTTCCTGAGGATCACCATCCCGATTGCCAAGCCAATGTTCCTGACGATTGCGATTCTGGTATTCGTGTATGTGTGGAATGAGTTCCTGTGGGCCAATACGTTCATCACCACGGAGGAACTCAAGCTCGTCTCTACGCGCTTTGTCAAGTTCACCGGCCAGTATTCCTCCAACATGGCGCGTATCTATACGGCCAGCTGCGTCACGATCCTGCCGGTCATCGTGCTGTATCTGCTCTTCAGCCGCAAGTTCATCGAAGGCATGACCAGCGGCAGCGTGAAGGGCTAAGGCGGGGACGAACGTCAGACGATAGGAAAGGATGAAACCACAAGATGAAGACGGAATATATCGAGAAAATCTATGCGGGCTGGCTGGCCAAGATCATCGGCATCCGTCTGGGCGCGCCGATCGAAGGCTGGACCTACGAAAAGATCAAGAACACCTACGGCGACCTGCGCGACTATCCGATGGACTACAAGGAGTTCGCCGCGGACGACGACAGCAACGGCCCGCTGTTCTTCCTGCGTGCGCTGGAGGACGGCCGCCATGGCTTTGACCTGCAGGCGCAGGATGTGGCCGAGGCGCTGCTGAACTACGCGCCCTTCGAGCATGGCTTCTTCTGGTGGGGCGGTTACGGCATCTCCACGGAGCACACCGCCTACCTGAACCTGCGCAACGGCGTGCCCGCGCCGCAGAGCGGCAGCATCGCCCAGAATGGATGCACGACGGCAGAGCAGATCGGCGGCCAGATCTTCATCGACACCTGGGGCCTGGTGACGCCGGGCAATCCGGACCTGGCGGCCCAATACGCCGCAAAGGCCGCCAGCGTCACGCATGACGGCAACGCCATCTACGGCGGCGTCTTCATCGCCGCGTGCATCAGCTATGCGTTTGTGGAGCAGGACATCCGCAAGATCTTCGAAAAGGGCCTGTCCTACATCCCGGCGGACTGTGAGTACGCGCGCGTGGTTCGGGCGGTGATGGCCTTCCATGAGGCGCATCCGGAGAACTGGCGCGATTGCTTCCAGTACATCCATGAGCACTTCGGCTACGACAAGTATCCGGGCAACTGCCACATCATTCCCAACATTGCGGTCATGATCCTCGGCATGCTCTATGGCGAGGGCGACTTCTCCGATACGCTGAACATCACCAACATGTGCGGCTGGGATACGGACTGCAACGTGGGCAATGTGGCGACGATCATGGGCGTGCGCAACGGCCTGGAGGGCATCGACTACGGCAAGTGGAGAAAGCCCATCAACGACTTCCTCGCCTGCTCCAGCGTGGTCGGTTCGATGAACATCATGGATATCCCCTACGGCGCGACGTATATTGCCAAGCTGGCCTATGCGGTGGCGGGCGAGGAGATGCCCGAGCCGTTCAAGACCATCGCCGAGCAGCGCATTGACAGCTGCCACTTCGAGTATCCGGGCTCCACCCACGCCATGCGCGTGCGCGCCGATTGCTTCGGCAACAAGCCCAGCGGCTATGAGACCATGGTGCTGAATACGGACGAGTCCGCGGCCACGGGCACGCGTTCGCTCAAGGCGGTGGCCAAGCCCATCTACGGAGGCGACGCGGTATACATCTACCGCAAGACGTACTACACGCCGTCGGACTTCACCGACAGCCGCTATGACCCGTGCTTCTCCCCGTTGATCTATCCGGGGCAGACGCTGCACGCCAGCGTGTGCATCCCCGAGTACAGCCAGGAGGCCTTTGTGACGCTGTACGTGCGCGACGCGCACACCGGCAACGTATACGAGAGCGAGAAGACCGCCGTCGAGAAGGGCAAGTGGTATACGCTGTCCTATGACATCCCTGCGATGGACGGCGCGCTGCTGGACGAGATGGGCGTGTGCTGCCACGTGCTGGGCGAGCACAAGCAGGAGTTTGCGTATGTCGCGCTGGTGGACGACCTGTATGCGGACGGGCAGCCGGAGTACACGCTCGACTTTGCCAGGGAGCGCGAAGAGGTCTGGACGGGCCTGCACCGCGAAATCAGCCAGATGACCAAGCTCAAGGGCCTGATGTACCTCGCGGACGGCCAGTTCCACCTGTCCTGCTCCGACTTTGCGGAGGCGTATACCGGCCGGCACGACTGGAAGGATTACACCGCCGAGTTCGCCTTCACGCCGCTCACCGGTGCGCATCACATGGTGAACGTGCGCGTGCAGGGCGCAATCCGCTCCTACGCCTTTGGCTTGCTGCCGGATGGCAAGGCGGCGCTGCTCAAGAACGACAACGGCTACACCGTGATGACGGAGGTTCCGTTTGACTGGCAGCTGGGCCGGGAATATGTGGTCAAGCTGACGGCCCGAGGCAATTGCCTGACGGCGGAAATCGACGGCTGCGTGCTCACTGCCCGCGATGAGGAGCGTCCGTACCTGCAGGGCGGCGTCGGCGTATCCATGCAGCACGGCACGCACGACAAGTGCCGCTATATCAGGATCGGCAAGTGACAGAAAGGGCGGGAACCAGAATGGATATTTACGGCCTTGGAACGTTTGCAATCGACGTGCTCATGAAGGTGGACAAGCTGCCCGGCGCCGACTCCTTCTGCGTGGTCAAGAGCACGGAGCGCCAGCCCGGCGGGAGCGGCACCAATGTCATCGTGCAGTGCGCGCGCCTGGGCGCCAAGTGCGGCTACATCGCCTGCGTGGGTGACGACGGCCTCGGCCAGGAGGTGATCGACAGCCTCGCCGGCGAGGGCGTGGATACGTCCCTGATGTATCTCAAGCCGGGCAAGATCACGCTGCACACCGACATTGTCATCGACGATGCGGGCGACAAGTTCATCATGCTCAACATGGGCAGCTCCTTCTGCGCGCTGGAGAAGGACGAGATCAGGGAAGAGGCCATCGCCGCCTCGAAGGTGTATTACACGGATCTGGTGCCCTACGGGCAGGCGCTCCACGGCCTCAAGCTTGCCCGGAAGAACGGCGTGAAGACCGTGTACAACATGCAGGTCGGCCTGGATACCATGATCGGCCTGGGCTGCACGAGGGAAGACGTGCTCGAAGCGCTGCAGTATGTGGACGTGTTTGCCCCCTGCCAGGAGGGCCTGTACGGCCTGACCGGCACGAAGGACCTGGATGCGTGCGTGAAGTTCCTGCGTCCGTACTGCAAGGGCGTTCTCGTGTTTACGCAGGGCAAACAGGGCTCCGTCGCCTACGACGCGGAGAACCGGCGCTATCATGCGGACTGCGTGCCGGTCACGGCGGTGGATACCACGGGCGCGGGCGATTCTTACATCGGCGCGTTCATGGTGGCCTACTATCTCAAGGGCTACGATCTGGAGAAGGCCATGCGCTTTGCATCCGCCTGCGCGGCCTATACCTGCACGGGCGTCGGCGCGCGCTTCAGCCCGACGCTGGCTGTGGCCGAAGGCCTGTTTAGGGGATAACAGCCTATGAAAAATCAGATCAAGGGCGCACTGATCGGCATCGCATATGGCGACTCCTTTGGCATGCCATCCGAAATGTTTACCCCGGAGATGATCCGCGAGAAGTTCGGCAGGATTGACGGACTGCAGTGCGGCCATCCGGACAATCCCATCTCCGCCAGGCTGGCACGGGGCGAGGTGACGGACGACACCATCAACAGCCTGCTGGTGGTCGATATGCTGTGCGAAACCCACGGCGAGGTGGATGCGCGGCTGTTCATCGATAAGCTGCTCAAGTGGGTGGCCTCCGCGAGCAAGAGCTCCACCGTCGTGGGGCCGAGCACGATGAAGGCGATTGAGCTGATCCGCTCCGGCGTGCCCATGGAGCAGGCCGGCAAGGGCGGCACGACGAACGGCGGCGCGATGAAGATTCTGCCCATCGGCCTGGCGGCCGGCCTGCGCCGGGAGCTGGATCTGCCGCGCCTGGTGGAACAGGTTGTCCAGATGTGCAAGCCGACGCACTACACCACGCTTGCCATCAGCGCGGCCAGCTGTATTGCCGCGGGCGGCGCGGCAGCCATCCACGGAGAGACCGATGTGGAGCGCATCTTTGCCTATATGCAGGAGGCGGCGGATCTGGGCAGCCGGTACGGCCACGTGTGGGGCGGCCCGTCCATCGCCAGGCGCATGGAACTGGGCAGGTATTTTGTCGACCACGCTCCGGAGGAGCAGGCGTTGCGAAACCTCTACGACTATGTGGGCACGGGCCTTCCGTCCACGGAGAGCATCCCTGCGGCGGCCGTGCTGTTCTACATGGCCAAGGGAGATCCGATGCGCTGCGCACGGTATGCGGCGAATATCGGCGGCGATACGGATACCATGGGCGCGATGGCCTGCGGTATCTGTGGCGCGCTGCGCGGCGCGGATGCGTTCGACCGGGAAGACGTGGCGCTGCTGGAGCGCGTCAATGGGATTTCCTTTGACGCGCTTGCAGAGAAAGTCATGGCCGCGTGCTGTGAGTGAACGCGTCTGCGCCCTGCGTAGGAGGCTGCGCTGAGCGCCGGCTGACGTGCGCGCAGGCGATCGCCGATGCATGCAATACGCGACTGAAGCGTTGGACACAGTTTGGCGCGCGCCGGTTGAACCCATCGGTTTGGGGAGGCAGATCATCTGCCTCCCCTTTATTTTGCTGCGCCCCAACCGCCCTGTCAGACAAACAGATGTGAATGGATGCCATATGCCTCCGAAAATGAAAAAGTCTGATGTGTGGACGCACCCATTGGACGCCGTAGGCGGGGCGCTTTTCTCCTCCGAGGGTCCCCATCCTGGTGAACGGAGAGGATCAAACACGAGGGGGATTTGCAGGCTAAAATAATCCATTGAAATGTCAGACGTTCTCCAACAGATACGCTCAGCGCCGAGCAGAAGTATATGCTGACCAGCGAGGTGCGCAGGGAGATGATCGCGGTTGCGCTGGAGGCCAACGAGGCCGCGGCGGCGTATAGGGACCGGTATGTGACGGGCCTGAACATCGCGACCAACGCGCTTTATGAGGGCGTCTACCTGGCGATGCCCACGGCGATGGACAAGCTGGACTCGACCTTCAAGGAGGACAGCGACCAGCGCTACATGCAGCAGGCGACGGCCGTGTGGGAGGCCACCGGGGACGACGCCGCGCTGCCGCATCCCAACACCAGCTATACCTCCGGCGGAACGACGTACACGGTGGGCGCCGAGGATATGGACAGCTGGATGCTGCAATACAAGATGGGATATCAGGAGTACCTCATGAAAAACAGCAGCACATGGGACGCCATGAGCGACGCGGAGCGGCTGGAGACCCTGAAGCGCGCGCACACCGCCGGGCACAACGCCGCCAAGGCGTGGCACATGCAGTTACACCGGATCGAGTAAAAAAGGGCCCCTTCGGGGGCCCTCAGACCGCCGACAAAGGGGCTGCTTTCTTTGGGAAGCAGCCCCTAAACGCA
>LHCFR02800__coassemble_1370_pt1 | contig 12498 bp, 9 predicted proteins | sample LHCFR02800__metabat2_low_PE_075 | metagenome-assembled genome bin LHCFR02800
CCGATCGTGCCGATGTTCACGTGCGGCTTGGTGCGCTCAAACTTTTGCTTCGCCATGGGATTTCCTCCTTACTCATTCCCGCAAAGGTGCGGTCTGTCATGCGCCAGCCGGGGACGCGGGCGGCATTACGCCTTGCCCGCGCGCTCCCCGACGACCTTTTCGGTGATGGACTTGGGCGCCTGCTCGTAATGCGCGAACTGCATGGAGTACACGCCGCGGCCCTGCGTGCGCGAACGCAGCGCGGTCGCGTAGCCGAACATCTCGCCCAGCGGAACCATCGCGTGGATCTCCTGGGTGTTGCCGTTGGTGTCCATGCCCTCGATGCGGCCGCGGCGGCTGTTCAGGTCGCCGATGACGTCGCCCATGTAGTCGTCGGGCACGGTGACGTCGACCTTCATCACGGGCTCCAGCAGGCAGGGATCGGCCTTCTTCAGGCACTCCTTGAAGGCCATGGAACCGGCGATCTTGAAGGCCATTTCAGAGGAGTCGACCTCGTGGTAGGAGCCGTCGTACACGATGGCGCGGAAGTCGACGACCTCGAAGCCGCCGAGCATGCCGTTCTGCGCGGCCTCGCGGATGCCCGCGTCGATGGGCGCGATGTACTCCTTGGGGATCGCGCCGCCGACGACGTTGTTGACGAACTCGTAGCCGGCGCCGGGCTCCAGGGGCTGCAGCTCGACCCAGCAGTCGCCGTACTGGCCGTTGCCGCCGGACTGACGCACGAAGCGGCCCTGCGCCTTGGCGGACTTGCGGATCGTCTCGCGGTAGGCGACCTGCGGCGCGCCGACGGTCGCCTCGACCTTGAACTCGCGCAGCAGGCGGTCGACGATGATCTCCAGGTGGAGTTCGCCCATGCCGGCGATGATCGTCTGACCCGTCTCCTGGTTGGTATAGGTCTTGAAGGTGGGGTCTTCCTCGGCCAGGCGCAGCAGGGCGAGGATCATCTTGTCCTGGCCGGCCTTGGTCTTGGGCTCGATGGCGACCTGGATGACGGGATCCGGGAACTCCATGTTCTCCAGGATGACCTGCGCCTTGTCGTCGCACAGCGTATCGCCGGTGGTCGTATCCTTGAAGCCCACGACGCCCGCGATGTCGCCGGCGTAGACCTCGTCGATCTCCTTGCGCTCGTTGGCGTGCATCTGCACAATGCGGCCCATGCGCTCGCGCTTGCCCTTGGTGGAGTTGAGCACGTAGGAGCCGGACTTGATGTGGCCGGAGTACACGCGGATGAAGGCCAGCTTGCCGACGAACGGGTCGGTCATGATCTTGAAGGCCAGCGCGGAGAAGGGCTCGTCGTCCGAGGCATGGCGCTCGCACTCCTCGCCGGTCTTGGGGTTCACGCCCTTGATGGACGGGATGTCCACCGGAGAGGGCATGTACGCCACGACGTTATCCAGCATGGGCTGCACGCCCTTGTTGCGGTACGAGGTGCCGCACATCACAGGGAAGAAGCGGCACGCGATGGTGCCCTTGCGGATCGTGGCGCGAATCTCGTCGGCCGTCGGCTCCTCGCCCATGAGGAACTTCTCGGCCATGTCGTCGTCCAGCTCGCAGACCGCCTCGACCATCTTGTCGTGGTACTCCTTGGCCTGATCCAAGAGCTCGGCGGGGATGTCCTCGTCGCGCACATCCTTGCCCAGATCGTCGTAGTAGATCTCGGCGCGCATGGTGATCAGGTCGATGATGCCGCGGAAGTCGCTCTCAGCGCCGATGGGCAGCTGGATCGGCACGGCGTTGGCGTGCAGGCGGTCGTGCAGCATCTGCACGACGCGGAAGAAATTGGCGCCCATGATGTCCATCTTGTTGACGTACACCATGCGGGGGACGCCGTACTTTTCGGCCTGACGCCAGACGGTCTCAGACTGCGGTTCGACGCCTCCCTTTGCGCAGAAAACGGCTACGGCACCATCGAGAACGCGCAGAGAACGTTCGACTTCGACGGTAAAATCGACGTGACCGGGCGTATCGATGATGTTGATACGGTGGCCCTTCCAATAGCAGGTCGTGGCGGCCGAGGTGATCGTGATGCCGCGCTCCTGCTCCTGGGCCATCCAGTCCATCGTAGCGGCGCCTTCGTGCACCTCGCCGATCTTATGCGTACGGCCCGTGTAGAAAAGGATGCGCTCCGTGGTGGTCGTCTTACCGGCGTCGATGTGTGCCATGATGCCGATGTTGCGGACCTTGTCCAGCGGATGGCTTCTAGGCATAGTCGTTCATCCTCCTTCCCGATATGGTGGGATCGATATAGATCGTGTTTTTCATCTCGGCATGTCTTACCAGCGGTAGTGCGCGAACGCCTTGTTCGCCTCGGCCATGCGGTGCATCTCTTCCTTGCGCTTGACCGCGTTGCCGGCGTTGTTGGCTGCGTCCATGATCTCGGCGGCCAGGCGCTCGGCCATGGTCTTCTCGCCGCGCTTGCGGCTGAAGTCGACCAGCCAGCGCAGCGCCAGGGTCTGACGGCGCTCCGGGCGGATCTCCACAGGCACCTGGTAGGTGGCGCCGCCCACGCGGCGGGCCTTGACCTCCAGAGAGGGCAGAATGTTGTTCAGGCCGGCCTGGAAGACCTCCATGGCCTCCTTGCCCGTCTTCTGGGCGATGGTCTCGAACGCGTCATAGCACACGGCCTGCGCGACGCCGCGCTTGCCGTCGAGCATGACCTGATTGATCAGCTTGGTCACGAGGGTGGTCCCGTAAACGGGATCCGGCAGCACCTCGCGCTTGGGAATAAATCCACGTCTAGGCATTGTCTATACCTCCCTATTGCGAGTCACAAAACTGTTGAAAGAGCAGCGTGCGGTCCGGACCTCCTGCGCGCGATCGCGCCTCAGCATGACGCGGCGCGCGCGGAAACCGCCCGTCGGGCCTGCGGCCGGGCCTGCATCCCGCCGTTCCACGCAGGGATGCCGTCCGTCCGCCGCCTCGCGAGGGGCAGGCGTCTTCTTTTCGCGCCCGGGTGGGCGCGTAACCGCTTCCGGCGCTGGGCCGGGTTACTTCTTCGGGCGTTTTGCGCCGTACAGAGAGCGGGACTGCATGCGCTTGGCCACGCCGGCGGCGTCGAGCGCGCCGCGGATGATGTGGTAACGCACGCCAGGCAGATCGCGGACGCGGCCGCCGCGGATGAGCACGACGCTGTGCTCCTGCAGGTTATGGCCGATGCCCGGGATATAGCAGGTGCCCTCGATGGAGTTCGTCAGGCGAACACGAGCGATTTTGCGCAGAGCCGAGTTCGGCTTCTTGGGCGTGGTGGTCTTGACCGAAAGGCAGACACCGCGCTTCTGCGGGCACTTCTGCAAGATAGGCGCGGTCGACTTGTTGACGACCTTTTCTCTTCCCTTGCGGATCAACTGATTGATCGTAGGCATGGAAGCACCTCCTTGATTTCTTACGTCAAAATGAAAAACATGTATCTATAAAAATCCGCGCAACCCTCGCGAACCTTATAGCGAAACCCGCGGGCCGGGCCGGCCGAAACCGCCCCGAAACCGCACAAAAACCGGGCACAGCCGCAGGGCTGTCCCAGGGGAAGGCTGTTTTCAGCGGCGCTGCACGCCCGCAGCGGCGGCGGCCACATCGATACCGCACGCCTGGCCGAGCGCCTTCATCGACTCGACCTCGTGACAGGGGATGTTCAGGTCGTAGCAGCGATCCATGACCCGCTTGGTCAAAAACGGGTCGGCGTCCCGCGCGACATACGCGCGCGCGATCCTGCCCGCATCCAGCGCGCGCAGCAGCTGTTTGGTGCCGACGACGCGCCGCGTGGCATCGCTGAGCTCTGACAGCATGGCGACCTCCCTTTCGCGTTTGCGACCGGACACAGACCGGCCAGTAAACCATTATATGATACCATCACGCGCGCCGCCTGTCAATGCAAATTCCTGTATTTTCGCAAAACTTAGGGGGATTCACGGCAAAGCCGCGCCCCGCATGCGCGCTTTTTTTATTATACCCCGTTTTTCCCATAAATTCAAGCGGCGCGGACAGGAAAATCCCGTCCGCGCCGCGTTCTCGCCCGGCTCAGCCGTTGCCCAGCCGGATAAAGGCCACGTAGTCGATCTGCTTGGAGTAGAGCGAGTAGCCCACGTCGACGGAGGCGCCCATGACGTTCATGTCCAGGCCGCTGCCGTTGGGGTAGCGGATGATGAGCAGCACGTCCGTGGCGAGGCCACCGCCCGTGTAGTACGCGTCCGTCTCCCACCAGCCCGTCCACGCTTCGCACTGCAGGCCGTGCTCGCGCGCATAGGCGGCGGTCTCCCGCTCGATCTCGCGCATGCGCTCGCCCGCCTCGCCGGTGATCTCCAGGCCCGATTCGGCCCAGTAGATGTCATCCGTCAGCCAGTCTTCGCCCCACTGGGCCGCCCAGTACAAGGTGGCGTCCTCGTGCTCGAAGAAGTCCTCGATGCCCGTGTGCGCGCGGTTCACCCTCTGCAGCTCGCCCTCATAGAAGCCCACATAGTAGATCTCGTCGCCCACCGGTCCGTACGTCAGTTCGACCTGCTCCAGTTCCGGTACCACCACGACCTCTTCGGCAACGCAGTCCGCGGGCAGCGTCACGCCCAGATACTGCTCAAGCGCCGCGCGCGCCCGCTCGTCGTAGGTGCCCTTCGCCTCTCCGGCTGTCGCGGCCTCCGTGCCCGCCGTCTCTCCTCCCATTGCCGCCGCCTCTCCTTCTGTCGCCGTCGGCTCAGCGACCGCGCAGGTCGCCAGGCCCAGCGCCAGCATGAGCGCCGCCAGCAGGCCGGCCGCCCATCTTTCGTATCGCTTAAACGTCAACATGGTTTCAATCCGCTCCTTTACTTCCGAGCGCCCCAGGCGCATCGCCGTCGCCTGCAGCAGCGCGGGCGCGCGGCCCTTCGTGCGCGCCAGGCGCAGCAGCGTCCGTCCATAGGCGATCTGTCCGTCCCAATCCCGTCCGGATACGACCCGCGCGTCGCATGCGGTCTCGCCGTCCCGCGCGCAGGCCCTCGCGCCCGCCCACACCAGCGGGTGGAACCAGTACAGGCACAGGCAGGCCGTGCGCAGCAGCGACCAAATAGGATCGCCCGCGCGCAGATGGCACAGCTCGTGCGCCAATACGTCCTCGAGGTTCTCCGCGCGCACGCCCTCCAGGTTCACCGCGATGCGCGGGCGCAGCACGCCGTACAGGCAGCAGCTCTCCAGCGGCTCGCACACGTCCACCTCCGGCGCACGCCCGATGCCCAGCCGGGCGCACAGCGACACGTACATCGCCCGCTCGTCCGGCGACAGGCCGCGCACGCGCCGCCTGCGCACATTTTGGCGAAATGCCGCGTTCGTCCATACCGCGTATGCGCCTGCGGCGCACGCGCCGGCCAGCCAGACGCACAGCGCGACCTGCCCCCCGGACACCCGCATGCGCCGGACGGCCTGAGCCGAACCGGCCTGCGCCGCCGCGCCGGGCTCCGCCATCCTGACGACCCGCGCCGCCGGGACGCTCTGCGCCGTCGGGAGCGTCTGCGCCGCCGTCGCGTTCGCCTGCGGCAGCAGCGCCGGAACCGGCACGCCAATCTGCACGGGCAGCAGCAGCCTGAGCGCTACCACCAGCCACAGCGCGTACTGCATGCCCGGCCGCAGCAGCCTGCGCCGGCGGGCGAGCAGCAGCAGCGGGATCAGCAGCGCCGCGCCGATACTTGCGCGCAACAGTCCTGCCAGCATCGCGCTCACTCCCTTCCGCGGCGCTTCGCCTCGTCGAGCATGCGGGAGAGCTCCTCGATCTCCCCCTCGTCCAGCGCGCCGCCGTCGACCAGGTTGGAGACCAGCCGCAGCGCGTTGCCGCCGAAGAGGCGGCCCACCAGCGCCGTCGTCTGCTCCCGCTGCACGTCCTCTCGCCGGATCAGCGGATGGTAGCGCTTGAGCGCGCCCCCCTCCTCCACGCGCACCGTCTGCTTGTCGATCATGCGCTTGAGCAGCCCGATCACCGTGTGGCGCGTCCAGCCCGTCTGCGGCTCCAGCGCGCGCGTCAACTCCGGCGCCGTCATGGGCGAGCGGTCCCACAGGCAGTTCATGATCTTCAGCTCCGCGTCCGTCAGCCATTCCCTTTCGTGCATGTGCCGGACCTCCCCGTGTGTGTCGCGATAGTAGACAGCTGTTTACTATCTAGAGTATACAACTGTTTACTTATGTTGTCAAGCCCTCTACCATGGAAAAAATCCAAAAACGCCGCATGCCCCGGCCTCCCGCCCCTTGATGCGCGCATCCCCTGCGTGTAGAATGGATCCATTGCGGCGCGGCGGCAAAATCCTCCTGCCCCAAAAACCCGGCGCTCCTCCCGGCCGTCTAACAGGCGACCGGTCAAAACGATGGAGGTACAGCATGACGAACGAACGGTTTGCGCAGGAGATCGTCGCGCTCACCGATACCCTGTATCGCGTGAGCTATTCCATCCTGCCCGAGAAATGCGACCGCGAAGATGCGGTGCAGAGCTGCCTGGAGAAGGCGTGGAAGCGTCGGAGGGCCCTGCGGGAGGAGCGCTACCTGAAGACATGGCTGGTGCGCATCCTCATCAACGAGTGCTACGACATCCACCGCCGCCGCGCAAGGGAGGCGCCCCGTGAGCTTCCCGAGCGCGCAGCCCCGCCCGACGCGGACAGAGAACTGCACGACGCCCTGATGCGGCTGCCCGAGGAATTGCGCACGCCCATCGTCCTGCACTACATGGAAGGATATCCTGTTCAGGAGATTGCCTCAGTCCTGCGCCTTGCACAGGGGACGGTCAAATCCCGCATGAGGCGCGGCCGGGCAATGTTGAAAGAATGGCTGTCTGAGGAGGATGTATTGTGAAGAGCCGAGATTTTCGCAGGGCTTTCGGAAAGCCCGACGCGGACTTTGTCTCCACCCTGCAGGGTACGCTCCGCAGACTGCGCGAGGAGGAGGAACGACCCATGAAACGCAAGTGGAGCCTGAGCGCGGCCATCGCCCTGGCCGCCTGCCTGATCTTTGCATCGGCCGCACTGGCTGCGGCCAACCACTGGGGACTGTTTGACTTTTTGAATCAGTGGCGGGATGCCGGCACGCTGCCCGAGGCGGCGCAGATCGTCGTCGCCGATCCGCCGCAGGCGGGCGGCGAGGGCGCGTTGGCCTCCTTCCGGCTGCGCGAGGCCGTGTATGACGGCGAATACGCCTACCTGGTCGTGGATGCGACGCCCGCGGAGGGCCTGCTGCTGCTCGGGCCGGATACGCTGCCGCCGGACGGGATGCGCAGCCTGACCCAGGACGACTCCATTGCGCTGACCATCGGCGAGTATGCCGAAGCAAACGGCCTGCAGATGGCCGTGGTGAGCCTGCACCTCGCCGCCGACGCGGAGGGTCTGGAGGGCGGCCTGTCGTCGGGCCTGGACTGGCGTCTGGAGCCGGACGGCACGCTGGTGTTCATGCTCTCCGTCGAAGTGCCGCCCCAGGTGGGCGATGCGCTCGAGGGCACGCTGCTGTGCAGCGTCACGCCGCTCATCCCGGCGCCCGAGGGCGAAGGCATCACCGTCGAATCCTTTGAGCCGGATTCGGACGAGCCCGTCAGCGCGTTCATCGGCTATGATGTGGATGCGCAGCGCGTGCAGCGCAGCGAGCTTTCCTTCACGCTCACGGCCGCCGGAACCTCCGACATGCTGGCCGCCGGCCTGAACGCCGCGTATCCGAGCTGCGGCGTGCGCGTGGACGCCATCACCCTGACCCCCTCGCCCATGGCGCTGTACTATGAGATCCACTATACCGTCACGGACGAGGCGGCATACGCCGCGGCCGAGGAGGGCGTGTTCTTTGAATTCCTCGACGAGGACGGCGAGCGCCTGCCGGACGGCGCCGGATCGGTCAGCTCAGCCACGCCGCAGGAGGACGGTTCCTTCGTGCAGAGCGGTTCGCTGGCCGCGCAGAGCGGACTGCCCAAGCATGTGACGCTGCGCGCCTACAACTGCTGGACGAAGGAGCGCTACGAGAGCCACGAGCTGACGCTCTCCGGTACGGAGCCGTAACGGAGCGCGCCGGTCCCCATGCGTCCAGGGCCCGGGAGGCAACCGTCTCCCAGGCCCTTCTTTTTGGTGCGAGGACGCAAAAAACCGTCCGCCGCCTTGCGGCGACGGACGGTGCGGATCAGTAGGCCTCGTGGATTTCGACGTTCTTATAGCGCTTCATACCAGTGCCGGCCGGGATCAGCTTGCCGATGATGACGTTCTCCTTCAGGCCGACGAGCGGATCGACCTTGCTCTTGATGGCGGCTTCGGTCAGCACGCGGGTCGTCTCCTGGAAGGAGGCGGCGGAGAGGAAGGACTCCGTGGCAAGGGACGCCTTGGTGATGCCCAGCAGGATGCGCTTGGCCACGGCGGGGCGGCCGCCCTTGAGGAGCGTCTCCTCGTTCTGGCGCTCGAAGTGGAAGATGTCGACCAGGCTGCCGGGAAGCAGCTCGGTATCGCCCGCATCCTCCACGCGCACCTTGCGCAGCATCTGATGGACGATGACCTCGATGTGCTTATCGGCGATGCCGACGCCCTGCAGGCGGTAGACCATGAGGACTTCCTTGAGCAGGTGCTCCTGCACGGCCTTGACGCCCAGGATGCGCAGCAGGTCGTGCGGGTTGACCGAGCCCTCGGTCAGCTCGTCGCCCGCCTGTACGCGGTCGCCATCCTTGACCTTGAGGCGGCTGCCGTAGGTGATGGGATAGGTCTTGACCTCGCCCTCGTCGCTGGTGATGACGATCTCGCGGCGCTTCTTGGCCTCGCTGATGCGGACCTCGCCGGCGATCTCAGCCAGCATGGCCTCGCGCTTGGGCTTGCGCGCCTCAAACAGCTCCTCGACGCGGGGAAGACCCTGCGTGATGTCCTTTTCGGAGGCCACGCCGCCGGTGTGGAAGGTACGCATGGTCAGCTGCGTGCCGGGCTCGCCGATGGCCTGCGCGGCGACGATGCCGACGGCCTCGCCGATGTCCACATAGCCGCCGTGCGCGAGGTTGGCGCCGTAGCACTTGACGCACACGCCCGTCTCATTGCGGCAGGTGAGCACGGAGCGGATCTGGCAGGACTTGATGCCGGCCGCGACGATCTCCTTGCCCTTTTCATAGGAGATCATCTCGTTGAGCGGGACGATCACCTCGCCCGTGGCGGGGTTGACGATGTCCTCGGCGGCGACGCGGCCGACGATGCGGTCGGCAAGCGACTCGATGGGATCCGTCTCGGAGCCGATGGCGGTCACGGTGATGCCGCGCACCTTCTCGCCGCGGGAGGCGAAGCAGTCGTCCTCGCGGACGATGACCTCCTGCGACACGTCGACCAGGCGGCGGGTGAGGTAGCCCGAGTCGGCGGTGCGCAGCGCGGTGTCGGACAGCGCCTTGCGGCTGCCGTGGGAGGACTGGAAGAACTCCAGCACGGTCAGGCCCTCGCGGAAGTTGGCCTTGACGGGCATTTCCAGGGGCTTGCCGGTCGGGGAGGCCATCATGCCGCGCATGCCGGCCAGCTGGGAGACCTGCGAGATCGAGCCGCGGGCGCCGGAGTCGGTCATCATGCGCACGGGGTTGAAGTCGTCCATGTGCTTCATGATGGTGTTCTTCACGTCGTCCGTCGTCTTGGACCAGACGGCCACGACGCGGTCGTAGCGCTCGTCGTTGGTCAGCAGGCCGCGGCGGTACAGGCGCTCGATCTTCTTGACCTGTTCCTCCGCGTCGGCCAGGATGGTCTTCTTCTCCGGGGGCACGATGATGTCGGAGACCGACACCGTGACCGCGCCGCGCGTGGAGTACTTGTAGCCCATGGCCTTGATGTTGTCCAGCACCTCGGCGGTCTTGTTCACGCCGTGGGCGCGGAAGCACATGTCGACGATCTGGCCGATCTGCTTCTTGCCGACCTTCTCGTCGATCTCCAGCACGAACATGTCGTCCAGCGTGTTGCGCGGCTTGAAGCCCATGTCCTGCGGAATGGCGTTGTTGAAGATCAGCTTGCCCAGCGTCGTCTCGATCACGCGCCGGTACGTCTCGCCCTGCCACTTGCGCGCGATGCGCACGTGGATCTTGGCCTGCAGGTGCAGCTGCTGCGTCTGGTAGGCCATCATGGCCTCGTCCTCGGAGCAGAAGTAGCCGCCCTCGCCCAGCGCGCCGGGGCGCACGCAGGTGAGGTAGTAGCAGCCGATGACCATGTCCTGCGTGGGCGAGATGACGGGCTTGCCGTCCTGGGGCTTGAGGATGTTGTTGGCCGCCAGCATCAGGAAGCGGGCCTCGGCCTGCGCCTCCATGGACAGGGGCACGTGCACGGCCATCTGGTCGCCGTCAAAGTCGGCGTTGAACGCGGTGCAGACCAGCGGGTGCAGCTTGATCGCCTTGCCCTCGACCAGCACCGGCTCGAACGCCTGGATGCCCAGGCGGTGCAGCGTCGGCGCGCGGTTGAGCAGCACCGGGTGCTCGCGGATGACGCCCTCGAGGATGTCCCACACCTTCGTCTCGGCGCGCTCGACCATGCGCTTGGCGGACTTGACGTTGTGCGCGATGCCGGTGGTGACCAGCCGCTCCATGACGAAGGGCTTGAACAGCTCCAGCGCCATGCCCTTGGGCAGACCGCACTGGTGCAGCTTGAGCTCCGGGCCCACGACGATGACCGAGCGGCCCGAGTAGTCCACGCGCTTGCCCAGCAGGTTCTGGCGGAAACGGCCCTGCTTGCCGCGCAGCAGGTCGGACAGGCTCTTGAGCGGGCGGTTGCCCGGGCCGGTCACGGGCCGGCCGCGGCGGCCGTTGTCGATCAGCGCGTCGACGGCCTCCTGCAGCATGCGCTTTTCATTGCGCACGATGATGTCGGGCGCGCCCAGCTCGAGCAGGCGCTTGAGGCGGTTGTTGCGGTTGATGACGCGGCGGTACAGGTCGTTCAGGTCGCTGGTGGCGAAGCGTCCGCCGTCCAGCTGCACCATCGGACGCAGGTCCGGCGGGATGACGGGCACGACGTCCAGGATCATCCACTCGGGCTTGTTACCGCTCTGGCGGAACGCCTCGACGACCTCCAGGCGCTTGACAGCGCGGGCGCGCTTCTGGCCCTCGCTCTCGCGGTCGCGCTCCTTGATGGTCAGTTCGTCGATCTCGCTGCGCAGCTGCGTGCTGAGCGCGTCCAGATCGATCTTCTGCAGCAGTTCCTTGACGGCCTCCGCGCCCATGCCGACGCGGAATGCGTCGCGGCCGTACTCGTCGACCAGCTCGCGGTATTTCTGATCGGTGATCAGCTCGTTCTGCTTGAGCTTCGTCTTGCCGGGGTCGAGCACGATGAAGGAGGCGAAGTAGAGCACCTTCTCCAGCGCGCGGGGCGAGATGTCCAGCAGCATGCCCATGCGGCTGGGGATGCCCTTGAAGTACCAGATGTGGCTTACCGGCGCGGCCAGCTGGATGTGGCCCATGCGCTCGCGGCGCACCTTCGCGCGGGTGACCTCCACGCCGCACTTGTCGCACACGACGCCCTTGTAGCGCACGCGCTTGTACTTGCCGCAGTTGCACTCCCAGTCCTTCTGCGGCCCGAAGATGCGCTCGCAGAACAGGCCGTCGCGCTCGGGCTTGAGCGTGCGGTAGTTGATCGTCTCGGGCTTGCAGACCTCGCCGCGGGACCACTCCAGGATCTTCTCCGGCGAAGCCATGCCGATCTGAATCGAATCGAGGTTCGACAGTTCAAACAAGGGGTAGACACTCCCTTCCACACATTACAGGTCGTCGTCCAGAGAGATGTCCTCCAGGTCGGGCACATCCTCCACGTCGAAGTCGTCCAGCTCGTCCAGCGAGATGTCCGCGTCCAGGTCGCCCTCGTCGTAATTGCCGGCGGCGGGGGCCTCCTCGACCAGCGACAGGTCGGCGTCCGTGCGCTCCGTCTCGTCCTCGTCGTCGTCGATCTCGCGGATGATGATCTCCTGCTTGTCGGCGGAAAGGACCTTGATGTCCAGCGAGAGCGCCTGCAGCTCCTTGATGAGCACCTTGAACGATTCGGGCACGCCCGGATCGGGGATGTTCTTGCCCTTGACGATCGCCTCGTACGTCTTGACGCGGCCGACGGTGTCGTCCGACTTGACGGTGAGGATCTCCTGCAGGGTGTTGGCGGCGCCGTAGGCCTCCAGGGCCCAGACCTCCATCTCGCCGAAGCGCTGGCCGCCGAACTGGGCCTTGCCGCCCAGCGGCTGCTGCGTGACCAGCGAGTAGGGGCCGGTCGAGCGCGCATGCATCTTGTCGTCGACGAGGTGGTGCAGCTTGAGCATATACATGTAGCCGACGGTCACGGGGTTTTCGAACTGGTCGCCCGTGCGGCCGTCGTAGAGGATGGTCTTGCCGTCGCGCCGGCGGCCGGCCTTCTCCATGAGCTCCTCGATGTCCTCCTCCGTCGCGCCGTCGAAGACGGGCGTGGCGACGTGCCAGCCCAGCGCCTTGGCGACCATGCCCAGGTGCACCTCAAGCACCTGGCCCAGGTTCATACGGGAGGGAACGCCCAGCGGGTTGAGCACGATCTGCAGCGGCGTGCCGTCGGGCAGGAAGGGCATGTCCTCCTC
>LHCFR02800__coassemble_1557_pt1 | contig 11244 bp, 12 predicted proteins | sample LHCFR02800__metabat2_low_PE_075 | metagenome-assembled genome bin LHCFR02800
AGCGAGACAAAGAGTTCTCGCTACTTTTTTTGCGCCTGGGCCAGAGCAGCAGAGTTTGAAAACGGAAGAGGAGAATGAAACCAATGCCCAAAACCAAATTTCAGAATGTCGTATATACCATCATCATGGCGCTGATCATGGTATATGGCATGATCGTGTACAATGTGGCGCTCAACACCGGCGGCGTGACCAATGCGACTTTCGGCATGGCCTTGCATGAGCTGCCCATCATGATGCCCATTGCCGCTGTGCTGGAGTTTTTTGTGGTGGAAAAGCTGGCCACAAAGCTGGCCTTTACGGTGGTGCGGCCCACCGATCGGCCGCAGGTCATCACCTATGCCATTTCTACCATGATTGTGTGCATCATGTGCCCGACCATGAGCCTGATTGCAACGCTGCTGTTCAAGGAGCCCAGTTTCGGAACCTGGGTGCAGACCTGGGGCCTGAATATGCCGATGGCGCTGATCTGGCAGCTACTGTTCAGCGGTCCCCTCACCCGGGTTATTTTTCGGGCGCTGTTTCGCAACCGGACAGCGGCCGCCGTACCCCAGGGTTGAGGCGAAATGACAGGTCCCAGGCGCCCGGCGCAAAGGATGGCACATCCGATGCGCCGGGTGCTTTTGCGTGGATGGCGAGACGCGCGTTCACACGGTTTGCCAGACCCGGGCGAGTGTGATATATATAGAAACAATTCTGGCCCGGGACGAGCGCATCGGGCCCGTGAGAAGGGAGAAATGGATCATGATGAAGAAATGGATGGCGTCCGCGCTGATCGCCTGCCTGCTCATGAGCGCGTCGCTGGGCCTGGCATGCGCCGCGGAGGAAGGACTGGCGATGCCGGATCTGACGGCCTTCTTCGGCATGGAGGAAGAACAGATGCGCTGGGAGAACAGCATATTGATCTTCCATCTGGAGGGGGACGCCACGGATGTCCTGTGCGAGTACGCGGAGCTGCTGCCGGAGGAGCCCTACGGATACGAGATGAAGGGCGAACCCAACACGCTGCGGCTGGGGGACTCGACGAGCGTGGACTACGCCTTCCGCAATCCTGTGCAGGAGAACAAAAACATTCTGTTCGCGTGGGCCTACTTTGAGCAGGTGGACATCACCCGCGTGGTGCTCAGCTGTGCGACGGAGAATATCGTCTGGCAGGACTGTGACAGCACGGCCTCGCGCAGCGTGAAGGCGCTGGACTTTGACGAGGGCGAGGCGCTACGGGATCAGGCGACCGGCAACGGCAGCGGCAATACCGGCGCCTCGAGCAGCGGCTCGCTTTTTGAGAACCAGTGCATCAGCTGCAGCGGAAGCGGCCGGTGCTGGAACTGCGGCGGAGACGGCAAAAAGTGAAGACGTCCAGACCGTTGGCCGATCGTGCCAACGGTCTTTTGTGCGCAACGGCCGTGTCATCCGTCCGACAAAGGGAAAGCGGCCGGAATGCATGTTGGGCATTGGAGGAAGCGCCCAAATGTAGTATAGTGTATAGAGGAATCGGTTGATCCAATCAAGAAGGAGGCCAAACTCATGAAAATTGCGATTTGCTACTGTTCACGTCACCACGGCAACACCCGCAAGGTGGTGCAGGCCATGGCCGGAGAGTGCGGCGCGGACTTGTTCGACCTGAACGAGACGCAGGACGTCTGCCTGGACGGCTATGACCTGATCGGCCTGGCGTCGGGCATCTATGCCTTTGCGTTTGATCCGACGGTGGCGGATTTGGCCCGCCGGCGCCTGCCCGAAGGCAAGCCGGTATTCTTCGCGTGCACCTATGGCGGCGCGAAGGGGACGGGCGAGCGCGCGGTCGCCCAGATCGCAAGCGAGCGGCACTGCCCGGTGCTGGGCTCGTTCGGCTGCCGGGGCTACAACACGTTCGGCCCCTTCGGCTGGTTCGGCGGCAGCGGCAAGGGCCTGCCCGCCGAGGCGGACCTGCAGCGCGCCAGGGCGTTTATCCGGGATGTATGCGCCCGGCTCGGCTGAGGAGGGGGCTGTATGGAGGACCTGCGCGGGGCGCTGCGGGCATACGGCCTGGAGCGGGCCGGGGTCGAGCGCATCGCCGGCGGGCTGTCCGCAGCGGCGTATGCGGTTCGGGACGGGCGCGGGCGCTACTTTTTGAAGGCCTATGACAGGCGGGACGCGCAGACGCGTCAGTGGACGGAGCGCATCGCGCTGTACATGCCGGTGCTGGCCCGCCTTGCCGCAAGCGACGCGCTGCGCGGCCGGATTGTGCGCCCGGTGCCGACGCGGGAGGGCGCGTACAGCGCGCAGGACGGCGAACACATCTATATTCTGTTCGACTTCGTGCCGGGACGGGCGGTCGGCTTCGGCCCCATGACGCGCGCACAGACGCTCGAGCTGGCCGAGACGATGGCGCTGCTGCACGGCCAGGCCGTCCCGCCTGAGGCGCGGCGGCTGGAGGCGGACGGCTCGCTGACCTTCTGCGACGCGCTGGAGGGCTGGCTGGCGGATGGTTTCACCGCGCTGCCCGCCGATGCGGCGGCCGTGCTGCGCCCCTGCCGCGAACCGCTGCTGGAGAAGATCGGCCGCACGCGCGCGCTGGCGCCGGCTGTGGAGCGGTCGGGGGCGCGCAAGGTGTTGTGCCACACGGACGCGCACGGCATGAACCTGATCCAGGGCGAGCGGCTGGTGCTGGTGGACTGGGAGGGGCTGGCGCTGGCGCCCGCGGAGGCGGACCTGTTCATGTTCGCCGCGCGGGAGAGCTGGCCGCTGTTCCTCGCGCGCTACCGGGCGGTGCGCCCGGACGCGCAGGTGAGCGCGGAGCGGCTGGCGTTTTACGCGTGCAGGCGCAAGCTGGAGGACGTGGCGGCGTTTCTGGAGCGCGTGGTGCAGCCGGGCCTGCCCGGCGCGGAGCGCGCGCAGGCGCTTGCGTACCTGGCGGCCGAATGCCGGGATCTGGAGGCGTTCTGCTTCTGAGCTAGCGCTGCACCACGCAGAACGGATTGCCGTCGGGGTCCTGCAGCACGACGTAGTCGGCCCCGTCGGGGTAGCGCCAGGGCTTGCGCGTGGCGCCCAGCGCGAGCAGGCGCTCGACCTCGGCGGCCTGATCGTCCGTGAACAGGTCCATGTGGTGCCGGCGTGGCCGGGGCGAGGCGACGCGGCACAGCGAGAGCTGTACGCCGGCCCCCTGCCGCGGGATCAGGACGGCCCAGCCGTCCTCGGCCGGGTATTTGAGCCGGTAGTCCAGCGCCGCGCTCCAGAAGCGCACGGCGCGCGGGACGTCCGAGACGCCCCAGACGATGGATCCGATTTGCAACATGGCGTTCACCTCGTCTGTCAGGATGATGGGGATGTAGGAATTATACCACACTTGGGACGCGCGCCGCACGCGCTTTTGTGCGGCGCGAACGGAGGAAAGGGCATGACACAGCGGATTCTCGACGCGGCGGTGGAGGCGTACCGGGAATGTCCGGGCGTGCGTGCGGTGGTGCTGGGCGGCTCGCTGGCGACCGGGACGGCGACGGACGCGTCGGATGTGGACATCGGCCTGTATTACGACCGGGAGAGGCTCGACTACGGCGCGCTCAACGACGCCGCGCGGCGGCTGGACGACGCGCACCGGGAGGACCTGATCTGCCGGGAGGGCGGCTGGGGCGGCTGGGTCAACTGCGGGGGCTGGCTGACCGTGCAGGGCCGGCCCGTGGACGTGATCCTGCGCGACTGGCGGCGCGTGCAGGACGTCGTGCAGGCGACGGACCGGGGCGCGTTCGCGTGCCACTACCAGCCGGGCCATCCGCATGCGTTTGTGGACGCGGCGTACCGGGGGAAGCTGGCCTGCTGCCGCACGCTGTATGCGCGGGACGGCGGGTTTGAGGAGGTGAAGCGCCGCGCGGAGGTCTATCCGCCTGTGCTCCGGCGCGCGCTGGTGGATTTTTTCCTGTTTGAGGCGGATTTCTCCTGCGCGCTGGCGGAGAAGTACGCCGCGGGCATGGACGCGTACTATCTGGCGGGGCACCTGTTCCGGGCGATCTCGGCGCTCAATCAGGTGCTGTTCGCGCTCAACAGGACGTGGCTGCTCAACGAGAAGAAGGCCGTGCAGCGTGCCGGCGGCCTGCCCCTTGCGCCGGCGGACTACGCCGCCAGCGTGCAGGCGGTCTTCACGGCGCCGTGCGGGCGTGCGTCGGCGCTGCTGCGGGCGCTGCAGGCGCAGGTGTCGGCGCTGGCCGCGTCCGGCCTGTGAAGGGGAATTGCGGTTTTGGCGGTTTTCTGCTACAATGGACGCGCTTTCAAAGGACAAACAGTCCGTGCTGCGGTGCGGAGGGAGAAGGGGTCGCGTTGAAAAAATGCCTTGAATTCGCGCGCGGGGAGGTTGTGCTCACGGCCGCGGCGTTGCTGGCGCTGCTGTCCGCATTTGCCGTGCCGCCCGACGCGCAGTACATCGGCTACATCGACTGGGATACGCTGCTGCTGCTGTTCAGCCTGATGGCTGTCATGGCCGGCTTTCAGCAGCAGGGCGCGTTCGCCGCGCTGGGCGGGCGGATGCTGCGCTATACGCCCAACACGCGCAGCCTCTCGCTGGCGCTGGTGCTGCTGCCCTTTGTGCTGAGCATGCTGATCACCAACGACGTGGCGCTCATCACGTTCGTGCCGTTTGCGGTGACGGTGCTGCGCCTGGCCGGACAGGAGCGCCTGCTCGTGCCGGTCGTCGCGCTGCAGACCGCGGCGGCCAACCTGGGCAGCATGCTCACGCCCGTGGGCAACCCGCAAAATCTCTATCTCTATGCGCGCTCGGGCATGGGGCTGGGCGCGTTTGTGGGACTGATGCTGCCCTATGCGGCGCTGTCGTGCGCGCTGCTGTGCCTGCTGGCCGTGCGCGTAGCGCCCGCGCCCGTGCGGCGGATGACGGTCCGGGCTCCGCTGGGCAGCCGGCGCGCGCTGCTTTGCTGCACGGCGGGGTTTGCGCTGTGCCTGCTGTGCGTGGCGGGCGTGCTGCCGCCCGTGCTGGTCGCTGCGGCGACGGTCGTGTTCCTGCTGTTGTTCGACCGGCCGGTGCTGCGCAGCGTCGACTACGGGCTGCTGCTGACGTTTGCGGCGTTCTTCGTGTTCATCGGGAACATGGGGCGCGTGCCGGCCTTCCGCGCGCTGATCGAATCGATGCTTGCGGGCAGGGAGACGCTGGCGGCCGTGCTCATCAGCCAGGTCATCAGCAACGTGCCCTGCGCGCTGCTGCTCTCGGGCTTCACCTCGCGCTGGGACGCGCTGATCGTCGGGTGCAACCTGGGCGGCCTGGGCACGCTGATCGCCTCAATGGCGAGCCTGATCTCCTACAAGCAAATTGCGCAGGCCTGCCCGGAGCAGAAGCGCGCGTACTTCCTGCGCTTTACGGCGGTGAACGTGCTGCTGCTGGCGCTGCTGCTGCTCCTCGCGCTGGCGCTGGGCACGCTGTGACGCAGGGATGAACACAACAGGAGGAACCGCATGGGACTGATCTTTTTTGACGTGGATGGGACGCTGCTGGACGGCGCGTTCCGGGCGCCGGACAGCACGCGCGAGGCGCTGCGCCGCGCACAGCAGAAGGGACATCTGCTGTTTGTGAACACCGGGCGCGTGCCGTGCAACATCGACCCGGCGGTGCGCGAGATGAACTTTGACGGCTATGTGTGCGGCTGCGGCACGACGGTGGAGCTGCACGGGCAGACGCTGCTGCGCCGCTCGATGACGCACGCGCAGTCCGTAGAACTGGTGCGCGCGCTGCGCGAGGCGCGCGTGCCAGCGTTTCTGGAAGGGCAGCGCCACGTCTACTTCGACGGGGCGGGCGCAGGCTGCGATGCGCTGGCCCGTGCGCAGGCAGGGTTTGTGGCGCTGGGCATCTACGCGCCGGTGGACGAGGCGGACGCGGATTTTACGTTCGACAAGTTTTATGCGTATCTGACGGCGGACAGCGACGCGGCGGCCTTTGACACGCTGCTGAAGCGCTGGGGGCTGGAGGCGATCGACCGCGGCGGCGGCGAGCGCGAGGTCGTGCCAGCGGGCTTTTCCAAGGCGTCGGGCATCGAGGTGGTGCGGGCGCACCTGGGCGTGCCGCTGGCGGACTGTTATGCGCTGGGCGACAGCACGAACGACCTGTCCATGCTGCGCCATGTGCCGGGCAGCATCGCGATGGGCGACGGCGTGCGCGCGATCTTCCCCTACTGCGCCTACGTCACCGCATCGCTGGAGCAGGACGGCGTGTATCGCGCGCTGGAGCACTTCGGCCTGATCTGAAAAAAGCGCCGCCCGCCGGAAGCCCGGCAGGGCGGCGCTTGCGTCACGCGAGCGGCTGCGGGCCTGCGCTCATCTTCGCGTAGGCCTCCGCGATGTTCAGAATGTGGTCGCCGATGCGTTCGTAGTCGGTGAGCATCTCCGAGTAGAGGATGGCGCTCTCCGGGCTGCACGAACCGCCGGCCAGCCGCTGCAGCTGGTTGTCGCGGAAGGCGCGGTTCGTGTCGTCCATGCGCTGTTCGAAGACCGTCTCCTCGCCCAGAATGCGCTCGGACTGCTTGCGCGTGTCGCCGCTGAGCGCGTCCAGCGCCTGGCGGCAGATGTCCTCCATCTCGGCCACCTCGTGCAGCACCGCGTCGGAGAGCTTGAGGTTCTTGTCGCGCAGGTGCTGCGCGTACTGGGCGATGTTCATCGCGTGGTCGCCGATGCGCTCGACGTTGCCCGTGATCGTGTAGATCTGCTGGACGCTGTTGACGTCCTTGGCGTCCAGCTCCAGGGCGAGCACGCGCGAGGCCTTCTGCGAGAGGTGGCGGTTGTACAGGTCGATCTCCTCCTCGCGCCGCTCGATCGCGTCGATGCCCTCGCGGCAGCCGTTGCGCACGGCCTCGAACGCCGCGCTGACGTTGAGCGAGGCCATGCGCAGCATCGTCTGCACGTCGCGCGAGAGGCTCTCCACCGCCATGGTCGAGGCGCCCAGACGGTTGTTCTTGAAGAAGGCGTCAAACCAACGGTCCACGTCCGACTCTTCCTGCTGGCGCTCCGGCAGGAGGATCGTGGACAGCTTGGCCAACGCGCCCGCGAAGGGCAGCAGCAGCAACGTCGTGGTCACGTTGAAGAGCGTGTGCGTGTTGGCGATCTGCGCGGCGGCATTGTCGGGCGTGAGGCGCACCATCAGCTCCGTGAAGGGGGTGGTCAGGCACAGCACAGTGAAGAAGACCGTGCCGATGATGTTGAACAGCAGGTGGATCAGCGTCGTGCGCTTGGCGTTGCGGCTGGTGCCCACGGAGGCCAGCACGGCGGTGATGCACGTGCCGATGTTCTGGCCGAAGAGCACGTACACCGCGCTGCCAAGGTCGATCAGCCCGCCCATGGCCAGCGCCTGCAGGATGCCCACGGAGGCCGACGACGACTGGATGACCGCCGTGAACAGCGCGCCCACGGCGATGCCCAGCAGCGGGTTGGAGAAGCGCGTCATCAGCCCGACGAACGCCTCGTTGTCGCGCAGCGGCGTGAGCGCCGAGGACATCATGTTCATGCCGATGAACAGCAGGCCCAGCCCCGTCACGATGCCGCAGACGCTCTGGATGCGCCGGTTTTTGATGAACAGGCACGGCGCCACGCCCGCAAACGCCAGCAGCGGCGCGAGCGCGCCGATGTCCAGCGCGACGAGCTGGCCGGTGATCGTCGTGCCGATGTTGGCGCCCATGATGACGCCCACCGCGCCGCCGAGCGTCATCAGCCCCGCGTTGACGAACCCGACCACCATGACCGTCGTGGCGGACGAGGACTGAATGACCGCCGTGATCACCAAGCCCACCAGCACGGCGCGCAGGCGGCTGGCCGTCAGCTTTTCCAGGATCTCCTTCATGCGCCCGCCGGCCACCGTCTCCAGGTTGGCCGACATCATCTGCATGCCGTACAGGAACAGCGCCAGGCCGCCCAGCAGGGAAAGCGCCATCTCAAAGCCCATCGTCATCCTCCTTTGACTCGCGAAACAAAAGGCCCTCCCTCCGGCCGGGCCGGAGGGAAAGCCCCGTCTTCGCAGGTGAAGGCGTCTGCCGCAGGTCCGTTGCGCATCGACGACACCTTCCTTTCGCATTCCATACAAATCGCAGTCAGACTTAGTATAACATGGCCCGAATCGTTTTTTCAATTCCATTTCGACGATTTTACACAGGCTTTACGTTTGCCGCGCCCCTGCAAGTGGCTATGGCGCTGCGCGCGCGTTTGTGTTATGATAACGCTATCCACATACGAGATACGGGAGAGAGTGATCCATGTCCTTTTGCACGTTTCAGGACGCCTATGCGCTGTTTGACTGCACGCCGCTGGAGAACCTGTTCATTCAGGAGTATATGTTGCGCGCGCCGGGCGATTTCGTCAAGGTCTACATCTACGGCCTGATGCAGTGCTATCATCCCGCCGAGCGGATGAGCCTGGCGACCATGGCCAAGGACCTGGGCGTGGACGAGGACACGGTGTTCCGCGCGTTCCAGTACTGGGAGCGCCAGGGCGCGGTGCGCCGCGTGGGCGACAACCCCGTGCGCTACGCCTACAAAAACCTCAAGCAGGCGCAGCTCACCAGCGCGGATCCCTCGCAGGACGTGTACCGCTACCGCGAGTTCAACGAGGAGCTGCGCAGCCTCTTTGACAAGAAGCGCCGCCTGTACGAGCAGGACTATCAGCGCGTCTACGACTGGATTGAGACGCTGCAACTGCCCCAGGAGGTCGTGCTCATGCTCATCCGACACTGCATCGACGTGCTGGGCGTGCGCTTCTCCTTTGAGAAGGCCGACGCCATCGCCCAGGAGTGGGCGCGCAGCGGCGTGACGACGATCGAGGACGTGGAGGAGATGACGCGCTCGTCCAAGGAGATGCGCCAGGGGCTGCTGCGCGTGCTGCGCAGGCTGGGCCAGCGGCGCAACCCGACGCAGGACGAGGAGAAGCTCTACGAGAAGTGGGTGAAGCAGTGGGGGTTCAGCGCGCAGGACGTGCAGGACGCCTGCGCCGAGACGACCAAGAGCGCCAGCCCCAGCATGGCCTATCTGGATGCGATCCTCGCCCGCCAGCGCAGCGCGGGCGGCGCGCGCGTGGCGGAGCGCCTGGCGCAGGAGCGCACCCGCACGGCGGACGCGCGCCGGGTGCTCTCGGCGCTGCGGCGCGTGAACACCGCGCCCACCGAGGAGGACGAGCGGACCGTCGCCGGGTGGCTGGCGCGCGGCTTTGAGCTGGAGGCGATCGAGACCGCGGCCAAGGCCGCCCGCCGCAAGGGCGACAGCACCCTGGCGGACCTGGAGCGGCGGCTGGAGGCCTGTGCGCGCAAGGGGCTGTTCACGCGCGAGGCGATGGACGCGCAGCTGCGCGCCGCGCAGCAGGACGACGGCCTGCTCGCGCGCGTGTACGAGGCCGCCGGCATGGACGCGCGGCCCAGCGCCGCCGACCGCGCGCTGCTGCGCCGCTGGCAGGGCGAGCTGGCCATGCCCATGGATGTGGTGCTGCTGGCCGCCTCCTACGCCGCGGGCAAGAGCACGCCCATGACCTTTGCCGATCGCATCCTGCAAAGCTGGCATGCGGCTGGCATCGGCGACGTGCAGGCGGCGCGGGCCGAGCACGACCGGCATGCGGGCCAGGGACAGGCCCGGACTGCGCGTCCGGTGCGCGAGGTGGCCAAGCACCGCTACGGTCAGCGCAGCTACACGGACGAGGAGATGGACGCGTTGTTCTTCGACATCATGAAGGACGGCGAGACGGACGGGGAGGGCGGCAAGGCATGATGAACCGGGAGAACGTGCTGCGCGAGCTGCTGGCCGAATATGAAAACCAGCGCGCGCTGAACCGGCGCGAGGAGATCCGCCGCCGGGAAGAGGTGGCGCGGCGATCGCAGGCGGCGGGGGAGCTGATCGCCCGCCGGGAGGAGGTCTTCTATGCGCGCATGCGCGCAGCGTTTGCGCAACCGCGGGAGGCGCAGCGCCTGGCGGACGGGCTGCAATCCGAGCTGGAGCGCATCAACGCCGCGCTGCGCGCGGAGCTGGTGCGCCTGGGGCTGCCGGAGGACTACCTGCAGCCAGTCTATCGCTGCCCGATCTGCCGCGATACGGGCTACGTGGGCGAGCCGGTGCACGAGCAATGCGCGTGCCTGCGCCAGCGGATGCTGCAGCGCCTGTACCGCGAGGAGGGCCTGGCGGGGCTGGAGCGGGAGAACTTTGCCGCGTTCGACGCGGGCGTGTTTCCCGACGAACCGCTCCCGGGGCAGGAGGTCACGCAGCGCGCCTACATGGAGCGCGTGCGCGCGCTGTGCGAGCGCTATGCGGACGAATACCCGCGCGCGCCGGAGCGCAACCTGCTCTTCTTCGGCGCGACGGGCCTGGGCAAGACGTTCCTGATGAACTGTATCGCCCAGCGCGTGCTCGAGCGCGGCATGACGGTACTGCGCGTGACGGCCTACCGCCTGGTGGAGGTGATGCGCGCCCAGCGCTGGGATGAGCGCAGCGCGCAGACGGCGCGGGCGCTGTGCACGTGCGACCTGCTGGCGCTGGATGACCTGGGCGCAGAGCCAATGCTCGAGAATGTGACGATCGAGGCGCTCTACCACGTGCTCAGCGAGCGCATCGCCGCGGAGCGCGGCTTTGTGGTCAGCACCAACCTGTCGCTTTCCGACCTGCAGGCCGCCTACACGGAGCGCGTCTCCTCGCGCCTGCTGGACACCCGCCGCACGCGCGCGATCCGCTTTCTGGGGCGCGACGTACGCCTGGCAGGCGGCCGTTGATCTCCCAGGAATTTGGCAATGCGAACAGTTTCTTTTGTGATTTTTTTTGCTTTTCGCTTGCATTTCGCGCAGCAATAGGCTATAATATAGACGGAACGAGAGAGAAGCATAAAGCGGCTCTCCGAACTGTAGCTGACACCGAATGGGAGGCGATTCCAATGAACCAGGAAGAAATGCAGCAGGAAGATCGCGACATCGTCGAATTCTCCGACGAGGACGGCAATAAGCTGCTTCTGGAAGTCATGGATTACTTCTTCTACAATGGTGAAGAGTATGCAGTTCTCTGCGACGCCGACGAGGAAGCATGCGATTGCTCGTGTGAAGATGACGCGTGTGAATGCGATGACGAGTGCGAGCATACGGTTTATATCATGAAGGTCGTCAGCACGGTGAGTGAAGACGGAGAGGAAATGGAAGAGTTCATTCCCCCGGACGAAGCTCTGCTCGACCAGCTCATCGAAGTCGTTCAGACGCGCTTCACGGAAGACGACGATGTCGAAGAAGAGGAGCCGGAAACCTAATCCAACCGCATTTTCCAATGGGCG
>LHCFR02800__coassemble_1870_pt1 | contig 9807 bp, 7 predicted proteins | sample LHCFR02800__metabat2_low_PE_075 | metagenome-assembled genome bin LHCFR02800
TCTTTAGAAAAATTCATCTTCATTCTGCGCCCTCCTTCTCTGTGCCGTTTCCGGAAAATACTTTTTCCATAAGCTGCCGCGCCATCCGAATGCTTTGGGATATTTCTGATAACAAACCGGAAGAAACAGGCAACTCCTGCCGTATATATGGTAGATGCGTCTGACGCAGGTTGGCCCGCGCCTCCATCACGAGAAGGCCGCCCTTGGAGCGCGCGAATGCTGCACGGATCGCTTTTCGCCCCATTCCCTTATCCTCGGCCGTTGCCGAAAGCATCTCTGAGGTGATCAATCAAACGGAGATGGGAACAGTAGCCGAAACCGCCATTGGCAAGGAGGCATCACATGAAAAAACGCATTGCAGGATTCCTGAGTCTGGTCATGCTCATCGCGAGTTTGGGAGGTGCACGCGCCGAGACGGACCTTCTTGAGGGATTGCTGGCATCCGTGAATGGATCGAATGCCGCCAATGATCTTGAAATGGTTCAGGGGACGTTGGCCGCGCATGGTTACCGGATGGAAGACAACGATGCAGGCGACCTGTACGACATGCTGCTTGCCATCTGTGAGCAAGAATACGGCAGCTATTATGGGTGGACGCCGTCTCAACGCTATCGGTTTGATGCGTTGATGGTATCCCTTGAGCAGATGCCCTATCCCGTCAATCTGGATCCGGCTTCAGACGGGCTCGAGCAGGAACAGGCGCTGGAGGCAGCTTTGGCTGAAATCGTTGAGCGCTACGGCGTTGCATACGGGACGGGCGACTATACGGCTGCGGTTTCCTATACCGCGATGGAGCGCGGAAGCACGCAGGGGATGTGGCGATTTGGCATTGAATTCGCAAGTGGGGATTGCTTTGCGGTTCATGTGCTTCGTGGAGACGTGGTCTATTGCGCTCCAGAAAAGAAGATAGGCAGTTTGGAGGCGGAGTACAACGAACTCTGCAAGCAAAGGGGAGCCTTTTTTAAGTGGTCGCCAGAGGAAAAGATGGCGTATGCAAACTCGCTTCCCGATAAGCTACGCATAGCTCAGGAGAAAGACGAGATCAATATGAGTTATGATGAGCTTGCTGCCATTGCCCAATATGGATTCTCCCTCCCGGGCAACGACGACCTGCCGCAGGAGGAGATCACCCCCATCGCCCTGCAGGCGGTGCAGGCAGCGTATGGCCTATCAGAGGGCTGGCATGTCCATGCGGAAATCTATTATTCTTTCTTTACATCTCAAATTGGGGAAAGCAGATGGCGTGTGATCATCTGGCATACCGGAGACAGCGCATTCCCCAGCGGCATCGTAGAGCTGAATGCCAGGAGTGGCGAAGTGCTCAGGATCGCCAAAAACGGAACCCTGCCCAACGAATACATCCCATATCTGGAAAGGATATGACGCCTCGACGCGGCGCCCGGGCCCGAGCGTTTTCAACGGCCCATCCTGCGCTTTCGAGAAACCGGGCTGCGTTCCGTTTTCGGACGCCAGTTGCCAACGCCCCATGAAAAGGAGGCCATTGCATGAAAAAGTTTCGTTCTCTGGGCTGCCTGATGGCGCTGATCCTGACCGTTTTGAGCCTGCAACCAGCTCTGGCTGCAAGTATGGGGGCCGATCAAGGGGCGGCTGCTGAGGATAGCGCGCCTGCCTATGCCGGCTATGACGTCAGCCTGGAGGTTGACGGCGGATTTCTGACGTTACGGATTCCGGAGGGGTATCAGTATCAGCCTGTTGAACGCACAGAACAGGAAAGCTATCCCTATAGATATACCTTTATCAACGAAGAGGCCGGGATTCAGTTTTCCGTATTCAGTACTTTGTCGCGTCAAAAAGACCAGGACCTCTTTCTGAGCAAGCTATATGACAGCAGCAACGGGTTCATCCTTTACGAGGATGTCCCGATAGGGGAACGTGCCTACATTGTCTATACAAATGAAACGTTTCCCTATGACTATGGCTTTCTTGTGCGCACAGATACCGGATACAGCTATCAGTTCTCCTACATCTTGCCGGAGGGAAGCATGACGGACGAAATACCGGAAGAGGCCGTCTGGATCCTGGAAACCCTGACCATTTCCGAAGCCCCGATTTGACCGATCGAGCGGAAAAATCAAACATCAAAATCCCCCGGCGTCAGCCGGGGGATTTTGATGTTTGATCTTGCGGCTCAGCGGATGCTGTCGAGCACCTCCTGCGCGTCCTCGTAGCCCGCCTCCACGGCCCGCTCCAGCCACGCGACGGCCATGTCCTCGTCCGCCTCGACGCCCTCGCCGTTGTAGTACATGATGCCCAGGTTAAACATCGCCTTGTCGCTGCCCGCCTCGGCCGCCTGCTCATACCACGCCACTGCCTGTGCGTCGTCCATCTCGACGCCGTCGCCGATGTCGTACGTCACGCCCAGGTTGAACATCGCGTCGGCATTGCCCAGCGCCGCCGCCTGCTCATACCAGTACAGCGCCTGCTCCATGTCGCGCTCCACGCCGTCGGCCAGGTCGTACGTCAGCGCCAGGTTCATCATCGCCTTGTCATTGTCCAGCGCCGCCGCCTGCTCGTACCAGTAGATCGCCTGTTCCATGTCGCGGTCCACATATTCGGCCTGGTCATAGATCAGCGCCAGGTTCATCATCGCCTTGTCATACTCCAGCGCTGCCGCCTGCTCGTACCAGTAGATCGCCTGCTCGGCGTCCACGGGCACGCCGTCCCCCTGATCGTACGTCACGCCCAGGTTGAACATGGCCCGCACGTCGCCGCAGGCCGCCGCGCGCTCGTACCACATGATCGCCTGCTCCATGTCGCGCTCCACGCCGTCGCCGAAGTCGTACGCCACGCCCAGGTTGAACATCGCCTCCACGCCCGCCTGCGCGGTCTCCGTCATCTGCTCAATGCTCTCGTTGACCGTCGCCGACTCTTCCGCCGCTTCGCCCCCGAGCAGCTTCATCGCGCTGCTGGGCGGCAGCGCCTCCGCCGCGCCGCATACGGGCAGGAGCATTGCCAGAATCAGCGCCCAGGCGCACATCCAAATCCGTCTTTTCATCAACTTTTCCTCCCATTTCTTTTTTTGCCGTGATGCCGCTACGGCTCCTACAGACTGGTATCAGTGTATCACAAAATCCTTTTCTTTACAAGGCTGCTTTCTGGCCCCGACACATGGTTGTGGCGCAATTGTGAACTCTTTGAGATCCCCCGTCTTTCCCCTTGACGCGGCGCGGTCTTTGTGCTAAATTACTTAGCGTGCTAATTATCTGTCCGCCGCAAGGAGATGTGCTCATGGCAGAGACGACCCGCGTCAGCCTGATGCTCAAGATGGTGCACCACGCCTTTGCACGCAGGCTGAACCGCAACATCGAAGCGCTCGGCCTGACCAAGGCGCAGTGTGATGTGCTGGGCTATCTCGCGCGCCACGAGGACGAAACGGTGTATCCGGCGGACCTGGAACACCGGCTGCGCCTGCAGGGGCCGACGGTGACGGGCCTGGTCAAACGCCTGGCGGAGAAGGGGTTCGTACAGACGCTTCCCAGCGCGACGGACGGACGGCGCAAGGAGCTGCGCCTGACGGACAAGAGCCGCGCGATACACGAAGGGATGCTGCGCTATCTGGACGAGCAGGAGGAGGTGCTGCTGCACGGGCTGAGCGGCGCAGAGCGTGAGACGCTGCTGCGCCTGCTGGGCGTCATGCTGAGCAACATGCAGGACGAATGATTTCATCAGCATTCATGGCAAAATGCAGGGCGCGATCTGCCGCGCATCGGAGGAGGTAACTATGGTCAAAACGCTTCTGGCACAGGTCAAGGAGTACAAGCGCGCTTCGATCATCACGCCGGTGTTCATGGTGCTCGAGGTGCTCATGGAGATCCTGATCCCCACGCTCATGGCCGCGCTGATCGACAACGGCGTCAACAAGGGCGACGTGCGCTACGTGTGCATTCTGGGCTGTATCATGGCCGTGATGGCGGGCCTGTCGCTGCTGTTCGGCGTGCTGGCGGGCCGCTACGCGGCCAAGGCCAGCGCAGGCTTTGCGCGCAATCTGCGCAAGAGCATGTACGAAAACATCCAGACATTCTCGTTTCAGAACATCGACAAATACTCGACGGCAGGCCTCGTCACTCGCATGACGACGGACGTGACGAACCTGCAAAACACCTACCAGATGATCCTGCGCATGTGCTTCCGCGCGCCGATCACGATGATCCTGGCGTTCGTGATGGTCGTGCGCATCAGCCCCAGCCTGTCCATGGTCTATGTGGTAGCGATCATCTTCCTGGCGCTGTGCCTGTACTTCCTGATCGGGCGTACGCACTCGCTCTTCCGCCAGATGTTCAAGAAGTACGACGCGCTCAACGCCAGCGTACAGGAGAACGTGAGCGCCATCCGCGTGGTCAAGGCCTATGTGCGCGAGCAGCACGAGGTCGACAAGTTCGGCCGCGCGTGCGGCGACGTGTACGACCTGTCCGTCGCGGCCGAGCGTCTGCTGGTGCTCAACGCGCCACTGATGCAGTTCACGGTCTACACGTGCATCCTGCTGATCTCCTGGCTGGGCGCGCACATGATCGTCGGCGGCACGCTGACGACCGGCCAGCTGATGAGCCTGTTCACCTACACGATGAACATCCTCATGAGCCTGATGATGGTCTCGATGATCTTTGTCATGATCGCCATGTCCCGTGCCTCCGGCGACCGCGTAGCCGAAGTGCTCAACGAGCGCTCCAACCTGACCAACGGCGAGCAGCCGGTGCGCGAGGTGCCCGACGGCTCCGTTGCGTTTGACCACGTGCGCTTCGCCTACAGCGAGGATGGCAAGCCTATCTTCGACGACCTGAGCTTTTCCGTGCCCTCCGGCGCGACGGTCGGCATTCTGGGCGGCACGGGCAGCGCAAAATCCTCCCTGGTGCAGCTGATCCCGCGCCTGTACGACGTGAGCGCCGGTGCGGTGCGCGTGGGCGGGCTGGATGTGCGCAAGTATGACCTGGAGACGCTGCGCAGCCAGGTGGCCATGGTGCTGCAGAAGAACGTGCTCTTCTCGGGCACGATCAAGGAGAACCTGCGCTGGGGCGACAAAAATGCCACGGATGAGCAGATCGAGCGCGTGTGCCGCCTGGCGCAGGCGGATGAGTTCATCCAGACCTTCCCGGACAAGTATGACACCTACATCGAGCAGGGCGGCACGAACGTCTCCGGTGGTCAGAAACAGCGCCTGTGCATCGCGCGCGCGCTGCTGTGCAAGCCCAAGATCCTGATCCTGGACGACTCAACCAGCGCCGTCGACACGCGCACCGACGCGCTGATCCGCCAGGCGCTGCGCACGGAGCTGCCGGGCACGACGAAGTTCATCATCGCCCAGCGCATCGCCTCCGTCATGGATGCGGATACGATCATCGTGCTCAACAACGGCCGCATCGAAAACATGGGCCCGCACGAGCAGCTCATGCAAGAGAGCGAAATCTACCGCGACATCTACGAACAACAGATGAAGGGCATCGAGGCCGGCCAGGCCGATGAGACCGAAGAGGCGCAGAAGGGAGGCGACGCGCAATGATGGGCAATCGCAGAGGGCCGCGCGGACCGCGGCCGAAGGTGGAAAACCCCGGCGTTATCCTCCGGCGCCTGTTCTCCGTGATCCTGGAGCATTATAAATTCCACTGCCTGTTCGTGCTGCTGCTCATCGTCGCCAGCACGCTGGCCAACGTCATTGGAAATCTCTTTCTCAAGACGCTCATCGACAGCTATATCACCCCGTTCCTGCACGAGGCCTCGCCCAACTTCGCGCCGCTGCTGCGCGCGCTGCTGCTGATGGCCTGCGTGTACTACCTGGGCGCGGCGGCCACCTACGGCTACAGCCGCATCATGATCTCCGTGACCCAGGGCACCATGCGCTCCATCCGCGAGGACCTGTTCCGCCACATGGAGAGCCTCCCCATCCGCTACTTCGACACGCATGCGCACGGCGACATCATGTCCGTGTACACCAACGACATCGACACGCTGCGCCAGCTGATCAGCCAGAGCCTGCCGCAGCTCGTCTCCTCCGCGATCACCGTCGTCAGCGTGTTCGTCTCCATGATCGCGCTGAACATCCCCCTCACGCTGATCATGCTCGTGATGGTCGCGCTGATGATCCGCGTGACCCGCGCCGTCACGGGCAAGTCCGGCAGCTACTTCATCGAGCAACAGCGCAACCTCGGCGCGGTCAACGGCTACATCGAGGAAATGATGGAGGGCCAGAAGGTCGTCAAGGTGTTCTGCCATGAGGAGGCGAGCATCGAGCGGTTCAACCAGCTCAACGATGCGCTCTACCAGAGCGCGGACAATGCCAACCGCTATGCGAACATCCTCGGCCCGATCAATAACAACCTGGGCCACATCAGCTACGTCGTCACGGCCATCGCGGGCTCGGTGCTGGCCATCTTCGGCGTAGGCGGCTTCACGCTGGGCGGCCTGGCCGCGTTCCTGCAGTTCAACCGCAGCTTCGTGCAGCCGATCTCCCAGATCAGCCAGCAGCTCAACTCCGTCGTCATGGCGCTGGCCGGCGCAGACCGCGTCTTCCGCATGATGGACGCTCCATCCGAGGAGGACGAGGGCTACGTCGAGCTCGTCAACGCCGAGCGCGATGCAAATGGCGACATCCGCGAGGCCGGCCACCGCACGGGCATGTGGGCCTGGAAGCACTTCCACAAGGCCGATGGCACGACCACCTATGTCGAGCAGCGCGGCGACATCGTGCTCGATGGCGTGGACTTTGGCTACAACCCGGACAAGATCGTGCTGCACGACATCCGGCTCTACGCGCGTCCCGGCCAGAAGATCGCCTTTGTCGGCGCAACTGGCGCGGGCAAGACGACGATCACCAACCTGCTCAACCGCTTCTACGACATCGCCGACGGCAAGATCCGCTACGACGGCATCAACATCACCAAGATCAAAAAGCCCGACCTGCGCCGCTCGCTGGGCATGGTGCTGCAGGACACGCATCTGTTCACCGGCACGGTCGCCGACAACATCCGCTACGGCCGGCTGGACGCCACAGACGAGGAGGTCCGCGCGGCGGCCGAACTGGCGGGCGCGGCGTTCTTCATCGAGCACCTGCCACAGGGCTACGACACCATGCTCACCGGCGACGGCGCCAACCTCTCCCAGGGCCAGCGCCAGCTGCTGGCCATCGCGCGCGCGGCCGTGGCCAACCCGCCCGTGCTCATCCTGGACGAGGCGACCAGCTCCATCGACACGCGCACCGAGCGCATCGTGCAGGAGGGCATGGACCGCCTGATGAAGGGCCGCACGGTCTTCGTCATCGCGCACCGCCTGTCCACCGTGCGCAACTCTGATGCGATCATGGTGCTCGACCAGGGCCGCATCATCGAGCGCGGCACCCACGATCAGCTGATCGCCCAGCGCGGCCGCTACTACCAGCTCTATACCGGCAAGTTTGAGCTGGACTGACGCCCCCCGAAGGTCCCGACGCCTCGCGCGCCGGGGCTTTTTTTCGCGCAATGGAGCAGGAATTCGTGCCGCAGAAACGAATGTTATAACATACCTGTCGGCGCGTATGCGCCGCATCCATCCGCATAAAACGGACGGGAGAAAGGACGGTTTTGCTCATGTCCACCTCCAAGCGGCCCAACCTGCTCTTCGTGTTTGCCGATCAGCTGCGCTACGCCTCCGTCGGCTACACGGGCGGGCGGCCCGGCCTCACGCCCCACATCGACGCGCTGCGCGCGCAGAGCCTGGACCTGTGCAATGCGGTCTCCGGCCACCCCGTGTGCGCGCCCTTCCGCGCGTCGCTGTTCACGGGCAAGTACACGACCTCGACCGGCATGGTCATCAACGAGATCCGCATCAGCCCCAACCATCGCTGCATCGCGCATGTGCTGAATGAGGGCGGCTATGAGACGGCCTACATCGGCAAGTGGCACCTGTACGCCAATGAGTTGGGCAACCACTATGACCCGAAGAACTCGTTCGTGCCCAAGGGCCCGGACCGGCTCGGATTCGACGGCTTCTTCGCGCACTACGGCTTCCACCACGAGTACTATGCGCCGCATGCCTACTATCACCTGGACACGCCCGAGAAGATCTACCACGACGGCTATGAGCCCGACTGCGTCACCGACATGGCCATCGGCCAGCTGCGCCGTCTCGCCGCCGGGAACCAGCCCTTCTCGCTCTTCCTCTCCATCGGTACGCCGCACGATCCCTGGACGCCCGACAACGTGCCCGCCGAATACCTGGAGCGCGTGAAGGATATGACGTTCGAGCTGCCGGACAATTACCTGCCGCAGAATGACCCGCATGCGGACAACTGGGCGCGCCTTTCGGATGAAGAGCGCGCCGAGCTGACCAGTTGGATGCGCTGCTACCACGCGATGGTCGCCAACCTGGACGACAACATTGGCCGCCTGATGCGCGCGGTGGACGAGCTGGGCCTGGCGGAGGATACGATCGTCATCTTCACATCCGACCACGGCGAGTGCTTCGGCGCGCACGGACGGCGGGCGAAGAACATCTTCTACGAGGAGGCCGTGCGCGTGCCCTTCCTCATGCGCTGGCCCGGCCGGCTGCAGGCCGGCGGCACGTGCGACGTGTGCCTGAACACGGTGGACATCATGCCCACGCTGCTGTCGATGCTGGATCTGCCCATCCCGCAGACCGTGGAGGGCAACGACCTGAGCGGCTTCCTCTTCGACGCGCGGCGCGCCAGCGAGGACGGCGCGCTGATGATGTGCTGCGGCCCGACCGCCGCCTGGGGCGACGGCTACGAGTGGCGCGCCTACCGCACCAAGCGCTACACCTACGCCGTCTACCGCGGCGACGGGCAGGAGCTGCTCTTCGACCACGTGGAGGATCCCCTGCAGCTGCGCGACCTGTCCAAGGAGCCCGGCTATGAGAAGCTCAAGGCGTCCCTGCGCGAGGCGATGTGGGACAAGATGCGCCGGGTCAACGACACGTTCGAGGCCAATTCCTACTATCGCGACCACTGGGTGGAGGACCGCATCATCCGCCGCACGGCCACGATGGACAACTAAAAAACGCGTGCCGGACGGAAACCCGTCCGGCACGCTTCGTTTACATCATCTTGCCTGCACGCGGTAGACCAGCTCGACCTGTGCGCTCACGCTCAGCTCGCCGCCCTGGATGGCGGTTGCGCCCGCCTCCTCCGCCGCGGCCACGGCGTCCGTCGCGTTCATGTACGCGCCCCGCCCGGAGCTGACGCTGATGCCGCCCACCTCGCGAATCTCCTCAATGGAGGCGATCTCCACGCCCGCCGCAGCCGCCATCAGCTGCGCCTTGTCCGCAGCCGCCTGCACGGCCTGCTCCAGCGCCTGACGGTACAGCTCGCTGCGCGTGCTCACGTCGAACGTGATGCCGTACATCTCGTTCGCGCCCGCGGCGACCGCCTCGTCGATCACCTGATCCAGCAGGGAGAAGTCCTCCAGGTTGATCGTGACCGTGTTGGACACCTGATAGCCCACGAGCACCGAGCGCCCGGCGTCCGCGTCGTACTCCGTCTGCGGGAAGATCGAGTAATTGCTCGTGCTGATCTTGCTCTCCTCCACGCCCAGCGCCTTCACGGCCTCCACGATGGCGTTGACCTTCGCGTTGGCGGTCGTCTGCGCCTGCGAGACCTCCGCCGCCGTCTCATTGACGCCCACGGAGATGCTCGCCCGGTCCGGCGCGGCGGTGATGGCCGCGCTGCCCGTCACGGTCAGGGAGCCATCCTGCGCGGGCGCGGCGGCCGGCTCCTGCACGGGTTCCGCCTGGGGCGCGTCCGGCGCGGGCTTGGCCGCCTCAGGCGCAGCCAGGCCCGGCAGCGCCGCGCACAGCAGCAGCAAC
>LHCFR02800__coassemble_3581_pt1 | contig 6058 bp, 4 predicted proteins | sample LHCFR02800__metabat2_low_PE_075 | metagenome-assembled genome bin LHCFR02800
GCGGGCTGGGCCGGCTGGTCCTGACGGGACGGGGATGCGGTATCGGTCCGGCGGGGCAGGCGGCGTCCGCCGCGCGCGCCGGGGGTCTTGTTTTCCTGATCGGGCATAGATATTTCCTTTCTCTTATCCAAATAGACGGTCGTCGGGCGGGGCGCAGAGGGCGCGCCGCCGGGGGATACGGGCGATTCAGGCCGCGACAATCCAGACCCCTGCGAGGCAGGCGTCGGACGGGGGCGTGCGCGGGGAAGTCCGCGGGCCCGTGGGGGTGGGAAGGGACGGCGGGGCCGTCCGAAGGGCGGGGCGGCGCAGGGCGGCCCCGCTATATGAAGGACGGGGAGGCGCGGCCGCGGTCGTGAGCGCGCGGGGCGGTCCGTCCAGCATAGACAGATGCAGACGTTTTATTATACACCAGGCGGCGGGAAAATACAACGGGGCGGGAAAGTTTCCGTTGACGAACGGCGGCGGGTATGCTATCGTGAGGGCATACAAAAGGGAGGTCTGGCGGATGAACCGGAAGAAGAAGGCGGCGCTCATCGCGGCCATCGCGGCGGCGGTGGCGCTGGCGCTGGCGGCGGGCGCGGCGGCGTGGTGGTTTTTCGGCGGCAGCGGGATGACGCACTATCTGCTGATGGGCACGGACCAGTGGGGCCCGCTGGCAGAGGGCGGGCGCAGCGACGTGATGATCCTGTGCACGCTGGACATGGACGCGCGGCGGGTGGCGCTCACGTCGCTGGCGCGGGATCTGCAGGTGACGCTGCCCAGCGGCGGGGAGAACCGGCTGAACACGGTGGCGCACTTTGGCGACGAGGAGGAGCTGGTCCAGGTCGTGGAGGGCCTGCTGGGCCTGCCGATCGAGGGCTATGTGAGCGTGAACTTCTCCAGCGTGGTGGAGATCGTGGACGCGCTGGGCGGCGTGACGGTGGAGCTGACGGCGCAGGAGGCCTCCTATCTGAAGCGGGTGGAGGGCGAATACTACGGCCATCCGCTGCACGAGGGCGCGTGCGACCTGAACGGGGCGCAGGCGCTGGCGTACATGCGCTGCCGGCAGCTGGACAGCGACTTCGGGCGCACGGACCGGCAGGCGAAGGTGATGGACGCGCTGCTCAACGGCGAGAAGCGCATCGGCCTGGGCGAGGCCACGCGGCTGATGGGCGCGCTGTCGGGCAGCTACCGCACGGACCTGAGCGCGGCGGAGCTGGCCTCGGCGGCGCGCAACGTCCTGCGGCTGCGGGGCGCGGGGTTTGAGAAGTTCACGATCCCGGCGCAGGGCACCTACCGCTACGGCGAGCTGCGGGGCGGCTCGGTGCTGGTGGCGAACATGGACAAGAACCGGGAGCAGCTGTGGGCGTTCCTGGGCCTGGAGCTGCCGGAGGCGTCGCAGACGGAATAACGGCATGGGCATAGGACGCCGGGGTGCAGGGGCGGGGCCATGACGCGCCCCTGCCGCATGGGGGCCTTGGCGCGGGTGCAGGGGGGCATCCCCCTGCCGGGGCTTGGGGCAGCGCCCCGGGGGCCTGCGCCGCAGCGCCATGACGCGCCCCTGCCGCATGGGGGCCTTGGCGCGGGTGCAGGGGGGCATCCCCCTGCCGGGGCTTGGGGCAGCGCCCCAAAAAACGCCGCATGGCGCGCCTTCGAGAGGCCCCCATGCGGCGTTTGCGCGCGCTTCTCGCGCCTTTGGCGCTTGCAGCGCCCGCTTTTTTTTTGCGCTGCGGCGCAGGCCCCGGGGCGCTGCCCCGGACCCCGGCAGGGGCGGGACGCCCCGCCCCTGCACCCCGGCGCTATGTTTCTCTCCCTCCCCCTATGCGGCCAGCGTGACCGTGAAGCGCGCGCCCTCGCGCGACGCCTGCGCGTCCAGCGCCGCCCGCTGGCGGTCCAGCAGCGCGCGCACCTCCGCCAGATCCGGCATGTCGCCCGCGCCGTCGTCCTCCACGCGCACGGACGGCACGCCCCGCCAGAGCAGCACCTGCACCCGCGCGCCCCGCGCGCCCGGATGCAGCGCCACCGCCTGCAGCAGCAGCGACAGCGCCCGCGTCAGCGCCGCCGGGTCCGCCGTCGCAAAGACCGGCTCCTCCGGCAGCCGCGCGTCCAGCACCAGGCCGCTCCCTTCGAGCAGCGGCCGGCACGCGTCCAGCGCCTCCCGCGTCAGCGCGCACAGGTCGCACCGCTCCGGCCGCACCGGCGCGCTCGCCCGCCGCGCCCGCTGCCGCCGCGCGTTGCGCTGCACCAATCCCTCGTTCAGCGCCCGCAGCGCCTTGCGCTCCCGCGCCGTGCCCGTCGCGCTGATCAGCCGGCACAGGTTTCCCTCCCCCGCCTCCGCCAGCGCGTCCCGCAGCAGCGCCGCCCGCCGCAGCGCCCGCCGCAGCAGCGCGCCCAGCGCCCCGCAGCCCGCCAGCGCCAGCGCCAGCAGCGTGAGCAGCAATACATGCATCTGATCCATGGAAAACCCTCCCTTTCCGGCGCCATCTGCGCGCAGGGGCCGCCCGGCTCGCGCCGGACAGCCCCCATATCGTCGGTCTTGTGTATCCCCGCCGTCACGTCTTGGGCGGGAAGTCCTCCAGGCCCTCGATCTCCTTGCCCAGCAGGCTGCGCAGGAAGTACGACGGCGAGAAGTTGCGCACGTCCTTGCCATCCTCCCCCCGCACGATCAGGCCCGTCGCGCGGTAGTAGACCTGCATGTCGATGTCCAGCTCGATCAGGTCCGCGTCGTACACCGTCAGGCCCTCCACGTCCCGGCACTTCGTCAGCGGCCACTGCGGCGCCAGCAGCGTCCATTCGCCGTCCGGCAGCAGCGCCGTCATGCCCATGGACGTCACGCGCGTGACCAGCGCATCCTCCGCCGTGAAGGCGAGCATCTCCACCCGCTCCATGCGCGCGCGGTCCGCATCCACAAAACGCTCGCCCGTCGACAGGTCGATGCGCGCCACCAGCTCCTGCGTCGCATACGCCACGTAGCGCCCGTCCGGGCTGAACGCGATGTGCAGCGCGTCCTTCGTGCCCGGGATGCGGTAGGACTTCATCGTCCGCAGGTCGATCACCCGCGCGTCGTCCGTCAGCTCCGCCCCGCGCTCCCGCCGGTCGTACAGCAGCGCCAGATTCCCGTCGCGCGATACGTCCAGCGAGCGCACCTGCTCGTAGTTCTTGCCGCTCAGCCCCAGCGTCGCCAGCGTCAGCGCGCCCTCGACCTTCAGCTGCTCGTCCGTGCCCAGCGTGCCCACCAGCACGCCCCGGTTGTTCACCAGCACCATGCGCAGCCTTCCGTGGTCCAGGTGCGCCAGGTTCGACGTGCCCGCCGTCTGCCACCTGCGCTGCATGTCCGAAGCCGCGGCCGCCGCGTCCGGCTCGCCCACCGGCGTGGACAGCAGCCCCGCCTGCACGCCCAGCAGCAGCGCCTGCTCGTCCGGCGCGGCGGTCAGCACCGCCTGCGCCTGCGCCTCCGGCTCCGGCGTCGGGCTCGGCTCCGGCGTCTGCGTCGGCCGGGGCGTCGCCGTCGGCTCCGGCGTCTCCCTCGGCGTCGACGTCAGCGCAGGCTCAGGCGTCGGCCCCGTCAGCGTGTTCGCCGCCGCGTCCGGCACCAGCGCCGCGCCCAGATACAGCCGCAGCCCGTCCCAATACCCGTCCGCCCGGCTGTCCCGCCGCTGCGGGTTCAGCCCCAGCCGGTACTCCGTGCGCGCATACAGCCCGTCCATGTCCTCATCCTTGGGCGCGACGTACGGCGCCTGATTCACCGACGGCACCTGCGGCGGCACCTCCGGCTCCTCAAACTCGTCCCACTCCCCCGGCTCCGGCGTCTCCACCGGCTCCGGCTCCTCCGTCGGCCCCGGCGCGGGCGTCGCCTCCGGCGCCTCGATCGGGTCGTAGATCCCGCTGAGCACCAGCTCCTTCGTCGACGCAAACCGCAGCGCAAACGCGTAGCGCATCCCGTAGGGCACAAACGCCGTATACCGCCCCCGCTCGTCCTTCGGGTCGACCTTCAGCTGGTTCTCCTCCGCCCAGCTCTCCTCCGGCAGCGCCTTCACCGCCTCCATCAGCTCCGCGGGCGTCTCGGCCACCCCCTCGGGCAGCAGCAGCAGCAGCACCTCGATCGCCCGCACGTCGTCCTCGGCCCGCGCAATCGTGAAGTGCATCGCCACGCCCGTCGGATCCGGCTGCGATTCGTCATACACGAACGGCCCGAACGACGGCGTCGGGAACGGCGTGCGCGTCGGCGCGGGCGTCCCCTCCGGCGTGGGCGTCGCGTCCGGCGCGGGCGTCCCCTCCGGCGCGGGCGTCGCGTCCGGCGTAGGCGTCGCGTCCGGCGTAGGCGAAACGTCCGGCGTAGGCGAAACGTCCGGCGCGGGCGTCCCCTCCGGCGCGGGCGTCGCGTCCGGCGTAGGCGAAACGTCCGGCGTCGGGCTCGGGCTCGGCGCGGGCGTCACGTCCGGCGACGGGCTTGGGCTTGGCGACGGGCTCGGGCTTGGCGTGGGCGTCGGATCCGCCGGCTGCCCAATGGGCTGCTCGACGGGCTGCTCGGCCCGCGCCGTAAAGGGCGGGGCCGCAAACGGGCCGCTGAGGCACGCAAGGCCCAGCGCAAGGCACAACGCGCCGGCGCGGCGCGCGAAACGCTTCATCGGATGGCTTCCCCCTCTGTCCGTGGCTTCTGTGGCGGGTCGTTACACGTATCTGACGCGCAAGGGGCCGCGTTTCTTGCGGCCCCCGGCAAAAAAATGTGGAAACGCGCTCACCGCGCGGCCAGCAGCCGGTCGCGCAGCTCGCGCTCGAGCCGGTCCAGCTCGCGCCCGGCCTGCTCGCGCGCCGTCGCGCCCTCGCGCTGCACGCGCTGCACCTCGCCGATCGTCTCGATCAGCGCGGCGTTCGCCTGGCGCAGCGTGTCCAGGTCGATCACCCCGCGCTCCGCCGCCTGCGCCGTCTGCACCGTGCCGGTCTTGAGCATCTCCGCGTTTCGCCGCAGCAGCTCGTTGGTCACATCCGTCACCGCCTGCTGCGCCTTGAGCGCGCCCTGCGCGTGCGCCATGCCCAGCGCCACGACCATCTGCCCCTTCCACAGCGGAATGGTGTTGACGATCGTCGACTGGATCTTCTCCGCCAGCAGCGCGTCGTTGCTCTGCATCAGGCGCACCTGCGGGCCCATCTGCACCGCCACCATGCGCGACAGGCGCAGGTCGTGCAGCTTCTTCTCAAACCGGTCCAGCGCCGCGGCGTAGTCGTTGGCGCGCTGCGCGTCCAAAGCGTCGCCCGTCTGGCGCGCCCGCGCCAGCAGCCCCGGCAGCTCCTGCTCCCGCAGCGCGCGCAGCCGCTCCTCGCCCGCCACGATGTACAGCGTCAGCTCGCGCAGGTACTGCTGGTTGAGCCCGTACATCTCCTCGAGCATCGCCACGTCCGCGTTCAGCTGCTCCTGATGCGCCCGCAGCGCCGAGACGATCCGCTCCACGCCGTCCTCCACCCGGTCATAGCGCGCCTTCAGCTCCGCCACCGACTGCTGCCCGCGCCGCAAAAACCCGAACAGCCCCTTCTTCTCCTCCGTCGCGTCAAAGCCCTGGATCTGCGCCACCAGCTGCGAGAGCAGCTCCCCCGCCTCGCCCGCGTCCTTGGCCCGCACCTCCTGGAGCACCTTGTCCGAGAACGTCGACAGGTGCTCCTGCGCCTGCGAACCGTAGCCCAGCACCACCTGGCTATTCGCTACGTCGATGCGCCCCGCCAGCTCCAGCACCGCCTTGCGCTCTTCCTCCGTCAGCGCGTCCAGCGTCAGCGCCGGGTCGGCCGGCTCCGCAGGCGCGGCCTGTGCGGCAGGCGCGGCCTGTGCGGCAGCGGCCTGTGCGGCGGGCGCGGCAGGTGCGGCGGGCGCGGCAGGCGCGGCGGGCGCGGCCTGTGCGGCCTGTGCGGCAGGCTCTACCGGCGCGGGATCGGTGGGCAGGCGCAGCGTGGGCACGGGCATATCCTTGAACTCATCCATGCGAAAAACCCTCCTTGCGGTGTGATCTTCCATCTTTCCCTATATGATACCGCAACACGGCCCCGGCTGCAAGCCCCCCGGGGGCGCAGCCCCCGGGACCCCCGGCAG
>LHCFR02800__coassemble_3646_pt1 | contig 5974 bp, 5 predicted proteins | sample LHCFR02800__metabat2_low_PE_075 | metagenome-assembled genome bin LHCFR02800
CCGATTTGTACGACATGCAGCCATCCCTGCGGGAGATCGACCGGGTCGTCGCGGCGGGACCGTTTGCAGACTCTTGGGAGTCGCTGAGCGCCTTCCGCGTGCCGCGCTGGTATAAGGAGGCGAAGTTCGGCATCTTCATCCACTGGGGCGCATACAGCGTGCCGGCGTTTGGCAGCGAATGGTATCCGCGCAACATGTACATGCAGGGCTCGCCGGAGTTTGAGCACCACGTGAAGACGTACGGTCCGCACAGCCGGTTCGGGTATAAGGACTTCATCCCGCTGTTTCGCGCGGAGCGGTTCGACGCCGAGGCGTGGGCGGAGCTGTTTCAGGCGGCGGGCGCGCGCTACGTCGTGCCCGTGGCCGAGCACCACGACGGCTTCCAGATGTACCGCAGCGACATCTCCCACTGGAACGCCTATGAGATGGGTCCCCGCCGCGACGTGCTGGGCGAGCTGAAGGCCGCCTGCGAGCGGCGCGGCCTGGCGCTGGGCGCGTCCACGCACCGCGCGGAGCACTGGTTCTTCCTGGGCCACGGCCGCGAGTTTGACAGCGACGTGCGCGAGCCCCTGCAGCGCGGCGACCTGTACTGGCCCGCCATGCCCGAGCCCGGCCACCACGACCTGTTCGGCGAGCCTGCGCCGACGCAGGAGTACCTGCAGGACTGGCTCGTGCGCACGTGCGAGCTGATCGACCGCTACCGGCCGCGCCTGCTGTACTTTGACTGGTGGATCCAGCACAGCGCGTTCAAGCCCTACCTGAAAAAGCTGGCGGCCTATTACTACAACCGCGCCCGGGAGTGGGGCGTGGAGGTGGCCATCGACTACAAGCACGACGCCTTCTCCTTCGGCACGGCTGTGCCGGACGTGGAGCGCGGCCAGTTTGCCGACGTCAAGCCCTACTTCTGGCAGACGGATACCGCCGTCGCGCTCAACTCCTGGTGCTACACCGAGCACAACGACTTCCGGCCCTATCAGGACATCCTGCAGGACCTGGTGGACATCGTCAGCAAGAACGGCTGCCTGCTGCTCAACGTCGGGCCGCGGGCGGACGGCACGATCTGCGAGGAGGACCGGCAGGTGCTGCTGGGCATCGGCCGCTGGCTGCGCGTCAACGGCGAGGCGATCTACGGCGCACGCCCGTGGCGCATGTACGGCGAAGGGCCGACGCAGGTCGTCGAGGGGCAGTTCTCCGACGGTATTCAAAAGCACTTCACGCCCGCGGACTGGCGTTTCACCACGCGCGGCGGCTTCCTGTACGCGACGGCGCTCAAGCGTAGCGCGGACGGGCGCTACGCCATCCGCGCGCTGGGCGAGCGCGACGCATCGAAGGTCGCCAACTTCCACGCCATCATCCGCGAGGTGACGACGCTGGAGGGCCCGGCCGTCTCCTGGCGGCGCGACGAGGAGGCGCTGCATCTGCACACCGACGCGCCCGGCGACACGCCGCTCACGTTCAGGCTGCGCATTGACTGACGAAAACCGGGCCGGTCCCCAAGGGACCGGCCCGGTTTGGCGTTTCAGGGCTCGTCCGGCGCGCTGCGCAGCACGGCCGACATCGGCCGGCCCTTGGCCAGCTCGTCGACCAGCTTGCCCAGGCGGCGGATCTCGCGCATCAGCGGATCCTCGATCTGTTCCACGCACACGCCGCACACCGTGCCGCGGATGAGCTCCCGGTTCGGGTTCGGATGCGGCGCATCCCGGAAGAACGCGCCGTACGTCTCATCCGACGCGGCCAGCGCGCGCACGTCCTGCGGCGCATAGCCCGTCAGCCAGGAGATGACCGCGTCGACCTCCTCCTGCGTGCGGCCCTTGCGCACGGCCTTGGCGACCAGCAGCGGATAGACCGCCGCAAGGCGCATGGCGTAGACCTTTTCAGGCTGCATGGCGTGCCCTCCGCGCGCTCAGAAGCGCAGGCTCAGGCAGCTCAGGCCGCCGTCGATCTTGCGGAACTCGGACGTATCCACCGTCAGCACGGGATAGCCCAGGCCCTCCACGGCCGCCTTGACCGCCGGATAGCCCTCCGGCACGATCACCGTGCCGTTGACCCAGATGCAGTTGGCCGCGTAGGCCTCGGCCTCGGGGATCTGCACGCGGTGGTAGCCCTGGAAGCAGGACTTGTCCGTGAATTCGCCCGAGACGAGCAGATTGCCGTTCTCCAGGTAGTTGACGCCGGTCTTGAGGTGGAGCACCTTTTCCAGCGGCACCTGCTCGCAGGCAAAGCCGTAGCGGCCCAGGATGGCGGCGAACTGCGCGATGCCCTCGGCATTGGTGCGCGCGGACAGGCCGACGTAGAACGTATCGCCGACCATCATCACGTCGCCGCCCTCCAGCGTGCCCGGCGCGCTGATGAACCAATTGCTCGTCATGCTGGGCGGTCAGCCCATCGCCTGGCTCAAGTACAACCGCTGGACGGCCATGTTCGCCATGGTGCTGCTGTGCTGCTGGCGCTGGACCGGCATGAACATCCTCTATTATATTATATGGCCGGCCTCAAGTCCATCCCCGGCGAGCTGTACGAGGCGGCGGAGATCGACGGCGCGGGCGCCGTGCAGAAGTTCCTGCACGTGGGCTGGCCGCTGCTCAAGCCCACGACGATCTATGTGCTGACGATCTCGATCTATGCGGGCCTGTCGATGTTCACCGAGAGCCTGATGATCTTCGGTACGAACAATTCGCCCAAGAACTATGGTTTGACCATCGTTGGCTACCTGTACCGCTACGGCTTTGAGCGGGTCGACAAGTTCGGATTCGCCAGCGCCGTGGGCCTGGTGCTGCTGGCCGGCGCGATGGTCATCACCGTCGCGCAGCTGTACATCACCGGCACCATCGGCCGGCGGAAGGAGGCGTGATGTCCCATGAAGAGAGAAAGACGGGCCTATCGCCTGACAAGCCGCATCTTCCTAATGGCGTTTTTCGGCGTACTCGCGCTGTTGATCCTCATCCCGCTGTATGCGCTGCTGTTGGGCACGTTCAAGGGGGGCGCAGAGCTGTTCGTCAGCGGCCTGAACCTGGACCCCACACCTGAAAAACTGCACCTGCGCGCCTGGCGGTACCTCTTCACGGGCGTGATGAGCAATGGCGAATACCAGCCGCATGACTACTTCCTCTGGTACCGCAACAGCTTCATGCTCGTCATCGTGCAGGGCTCGCTGACGCTGCTCATCTCCTCGATGGTCGCCTACGGCTTTTCCAAGTACAACTTCCAGGGAAAGAACTTCCTGTTCCTGTGCGTGCTGCTCGTCATGATGATCCCCCTGGAGATCCTCATGCTGCCCATGTACACGCAGATCAACGCCATGGGCATGCGCGACAGCTATGTCGGCGTGATGCTGCCGTTCCTGGCCAACATGAGCGCGATCTTCTTCTTCAAGCAGTTCCTGGAGGGCGTGCCCATCGACCTGCTGGACGCCGGGCGCGTGGATGGCTGTACGGAGTACGGCATCTTCTTCCGAATCATCGCACCCATCATGAAGCCCGCCTATGCGTCCATGGCGGTTCTGATGGGCATGGGCGCATGGAACGGGCTGCTCTGGCCGCTGCTCGTGCTCTCCAGCATGGACAAGTATACCATCCCCCTGGGCCTGAACACGCTGTTCACGCCTTACGGCAACAACTACGACCTGATGATCACCGGCTCATGCTTTGCGCTGCTTCCGCTGCTGCTGCTCTACCTGCTGGCACAGCGATTCATCATCGAGGGCATGACCGCGGGCTCGGTCAAGGGCTGAACGCCCCCGCTCCTGAGGGAGCGGGGGTTTCCTTGTATAGTAGCAAAACGTCACATCATCCGCCAGGATTCCAAATCCCTGGTTCAAGCTCTGCGGTTCTACAATGCATGCTCCGGCCAACGCCGGGCCGATTTGTTTTATGTCCATTGATCTTCTCCGCCTGCTGTGCGCTGCTGGGGGGTTATACTTCACGTGTGCGCGATTGCCGTCTTTGTTGCCTGGCTTCATCATGACGGCCCGCGCGGCTGCCCAGCAACCGGGCCGCGCAGTTCAGGGTAAAGGCGGCGCACTCCCAAACATGGCCGCCACGCAGTAGTTGCAGCGAGACCGTGCGCACCATGCGCATACCCTCGCCCAACTCGCCGCCGCCCAGGCATGACGCATACCGCGCAAGAAAACGGCCCACCTGCCGGTTGCGCAGGTATTCCTGCCGGAATGTGAAGTTGTGCGAATGCAGAACAGCCGCGTCTGCACAGTACGCCAGGCGCCAGCCTTCCTTCAGGAAGACCGATGCGATCAGCATGTCCTCGTTGGTCGGCAGAGACGCGGCAAAGCCGCCGACCGCCTCATAGGCGCTGCGGCGATAAGCTGCGCACGATGCCACTGGTACCGCCTGTGCGGGATATGCTAAAGCGCCTGAAATCCACGCAGGAGCAAAGCAAGCGCTGTGCGGCAAGTCATACAACCGCGCCGATGAGGGGTACATCTGCCTCAACGAGCTGGGCAAGCGCATCTGCCCGGCCTATCTGTCCAGAAGCTTCAGCCGGATTCTGGCACAGAACGGCCTGCGGCACATCCGCTTCCACGACCTGCGCCACTCAAGCGCCAGCCTCCTGCTGGCCAGCCACGTGCCCCTCAAGCAGATTCAGGAATGGCTGGGGCACAGCGATTTCAGCACGACCGCCAACATCTACGCCCACCTGGACGCGCAATCCAAGACCAGCACGGCGGACGCCATGCTCCGCTCCCTGGGCCTTGAAGCGCCGGGAGATTCGAGCTCGGAATAAGAAAAAAGCCAAGCAACACATGTCGCTTGGCCGAATGTGGCGGAGAGGATGGGATTCGAACCCATGTGCCGTTTCCGACAAACTGATTTCGAGTCAGCCCCGTTATGACCACTTCGATACCTCTCCGTATATTTCTACTGCCGCACTCCCCGGGAAATCGGAGAGAACAACAGGAGAGAACAGGATATTCAATTCGAGCCCTCAGGCCCCCAGAGGCCTTGTGCCGTCAGGATTTTCCTTCGGCAGCCTTCCGCGATGGACGCACGATTTCGAGTCAGTCCCGTTATGACCACTTCGATACCGCTCCATGTTTTATCTCAACATCAGCGCCTCGGAAAACGGGGAGAACTGATGGGGAGAACAAGGAAAAATATTTAGTTAAGGATACCCGAAAAACCCCGTAAAATCAAGGGTTTCCGCTAAGGGGGCTACCCGAAAGCGACCGCGATTTCGAGTCAGCCCCGTTATGACCACTTCGATACCTCTCCGTATATTTCTACTGCCGCGCTCTCCGGGAAATTGGAGAGAGCAACAGGAGAAAAGGCTTATACAAGGAATACGGGCGTCCGTGACCTCGCACGAACGCCCGTATATTATAGCATCAGTGGATTTCGTTTGTCAAGCCCAATCCTTCGGCCCATGCGTCAGGACTTGCGCTTCTTCACGGTGACGAACGAGACAGTACCGACGACGATTACTGCCAGCACGGCGATCAGAATCCACCAGGGGAATCCGCCCGCCTGTGCATCAGAGCCGGTGGACGGGGCGTCCGTCACTTCAGGCTCAGGCGTGGCCGTGGGAATGGCAGTCGCTTCGGGCTCAGGCGTGGCCGTGGGAATAGCGGTCGCTTCGGGCTCGGGCGTGGCCGTGGGAATGGCGGTCGCTTCGGGTTCAGGAGTAGCCGTGGGAATAGCAGTCGCTTCGGACTCAGCAGAGACCTCGTCATCCGCCAATGCAAACGCAGCAACGGCCTCAGCGCCAGTTGCGTCTGCCGGCGTGGCCTCTACGGGCGTAGCTTCTACGGGTGTGGCCTCTGCGGGCGTGGCCTCTACAGGCGTAGCTTCTACGGGTGTGGCCTCTACGGGAGTAGCTTCTACAGGCGTAGCCTCTACGGGCGTAGCCTCTACAGGCGTAGCCTCTACGGGCATAGCCTCTGCCGGAGTGGCCTCCGCTGTAGGCACGGGCGTCGGTTCAGCGGTAGGCACGGGCGTCGGTTCAGCGGTAGGCACGGGCGTCG
>LHCFR02800__coassemble_22081_pt1 | contig 1895 bp, 1 predicted proteins | sample LHCFR02800__metabat2_low_PE_075 | metagenome-assembled genome bin LHCFR02800
ATCCACCGGCGGGACGACGTGGAGGACAAGTGGGTCGTCGCGCCGCCGGGGCTTCTCCTCACCGCGGAGGAGATCCGGGCGCAGACGCGTTTTCAGGAGCGGTTCTTCGACGCGCAGGTCATCCTGTAACGCAGGCGGCCCCCGTCCGAAAGGACGGGGGCCGCTTTGGCAGATCAGGCGGTCACGGCGCGCCGCCTGCGGAATACGGCAGCGTAGAGGGTATCCAGGCCCCGGGCGGCCGCCAGCGTGAAGAAGGGCAGGTACAATATCAGGTAGCGCGAGCGTCCCTCGAAGAGCAGGATGGAGAGCGTCAGCCCCAGCAGCGCCAGGCGGACAGCGGAAAAGGCGAGCGGGTCGCGCTCCCGCCCCAGGCAGGAGAGCGCGCACAGCGCCAGCGTGAGCAGCCAGAACCCCTGCGCGAAGTAGGCGTAGCCGCGCTGATAGCCGGGCAGGTCCTCGTAGGCGATGGACTGGAATACGCGGCTGAGCTGGGTCTGCACCTCCGGCCTGCCCGTCAGGTGGAACGCCCCCTCCTGCCCGTAGTAAAACGTGCCGTCCGCATAGACCCAGCAGGCCTTGTGGAACAGGAAGCGCAGATAGCCCAGCGGTCCGAACGCCTTGACGCGGCGAATGTATTCCCCGAGCGTATACTCCGTGCGCCCCTGCAGCGTCTCCAGGGCGGCGGTGGCGGCGACGTCTGCCTCGTTCCATCCGCCGTAGAAGAAGCCGTCCTCTTTCGGTTCCTGATACGCCCCCATCATGAGCTGCTGCGTCATGGGAAAACGATGACGTTCCTGCAACTGCGGGGTGACGAGGGCGCCGAGCTTGGCGTCCCGGTAGGCCGTAAACAGCGCGGAGGCGGCGATCAGGCCACAGGCCGCGCAGACGCCGCCCCGCGCGAGCCTGCCCAGGACCGCGCGCGAGGGCCTGTGTGCGGTGATCTCAATGAGCGCGATGGCAATGAAGAGAATACCCCCTTGCGGCTTGATCCGCATTGCCAGCAGCGATACGCCGCCCATCAGAGCGCACAGCAGCAGGCGGTGCGACCGGCGTGTGCTGGCCCGCGCGCGCAGCCAGAGGTAGAACGCAAGCACGGGCAGAAACATGCCGCACGTGTCGGTATAGGGCACCTGCGCCCACAGGTTCATGCCGATCAGGAAGGCGCTCAGCGCAAGATAGAGGTATGCCCCCTCGCGGGAGAGGAGCCTGCGGGCGCACAGGAATCCCAGCGCGATGGCCGCATCCGTCAGCAACAGGGCGGCCAGCGAGGCGATCAGCGTATCGTTTGTAAGGCCCAGGGCGTGCATGAGGGCAAAGACGCGCTCAAACAAGAGCAGGAGTCCCTCGTTGTTGGGATATTGCGCGAAGTAGACGGCATTGGGAAAATCGCCATCGAGCAGGTCGTTAGCGCTTTGCATGATCATCCCACAATCCCAGCCGTAAAACGTGTAGGTGGCCCGCACGAACCAGCACTGCAGCACAAAGACGCATGCGCAGGCAAGCGCCGCGAGCGCCGGCAGGACGCGGGACGGGATCAGCCGGATGCAGCCGGCGAGCAACGTCATCGCGCACGCCGCACATCCGAGAGCCAGGAGCATCCGCGCGGTCTCAAAGCGCGGGAAGACGGTGTGGTTGGCAAACAGCGCCATGCCGAGCATGACCAGGACAAAGGCGGAGAAGCAAAGCGCCAGTGCGCGCTGGAGCGCAGAAGGGTGTGGGCAGTTCATCGGCATGTCTCCCATCAAGAGGACCGCCGCGCATGGAGATGCGCGGCGGCCCGGACGATCAGTACGCGATCTTCTGCTCGATGTAGGCGACCAGGTCGTCTACATGCACGTGATCCTGCTGCATGGTGTCGCGGTCGCGCACGGTGACGATGCCCTTCTCCTGCGTGT